>CESN01105709.1_pt1 | contig 11761 bp, 12 predicted proteins | sample 531181 | NCBI WGS metagenome assembly CESN01 (sample SAMEA2621990, study PRJEB7988) | marine metagenome | isolation source: saline water (ENVO:00002010), including
AAAACATAAAAATTTAATTTTTTTTGATATTCATAAAATACCCCACCAGCAGACTTAAGAAGCTTAGTTTTGCTATTTATAAAAATAGGGCAATCTTTGCCTACGTTTTCTAAAAGTTTAATACTGTTTTTTTTTGAAATTCTTAAATTATATCTTTTCTTAAAGAAATTAAATAAAACTGTTGCATTTGACGAAGCTGCTCCAAGACCAGATCCGTTTGGAATATTTTTTTTGATATAAATATCAAAATTTTTTTTTTTAATTTTTGGAAATTTTTCATTAATCAAACTAAGTACTTTAGTAATTGAATTATTTTTTAATTGAATTTTAAACGGTCCTGTAAAATAAATTTTATTTTTTTTCTTTTTATTTTCTCTTATAAAGATTTCATCAAAAAAATTAATTTGCGATATTAAACTATAAAGTCGATGATATCCTTTTTCCTTAGAAATAATTTTTAAAAAAAAATTTATTTTTGCAAAGGATTTTAATTTAATCACTAGGAATCAGGCCATTAATGATTTTATTTTTAATATTTTTTTTTCTTTTACTGTCAATGTTTTCTAAATTAATAGCATTATTCCATACATACCGTGCTTGTAAAAATTTTTTTTGCATCCACAAGACATCACCATAATGATCATATACTTCACTCTCATTAGTATTTTTTTCGTATGCTATTTTTAATAATTTTTCTGCTTTATCAAAATCTTTTTTTAGAAAATATGCCCAGCCAAGTGAATCAATAATGTACCCTTTCTCCCATTTGCTCAATTCAACCGCATTTTTTAGCATCATAGTTGCCTCCTCAATATTTTCCCTTCTTTCGAGCCAACTATAAGCTAAATAATTAATAACAGAATATTCCTGTGGAGCAATTGTAAGAGATTTTTTAAGATACTCCTCAGATTTCTTCCATTGTTTCAACCTTTCATAACAAATGCCCACATAATAATAATACGTCCAATTTTGAACTGGCTGAAGCTTTTCAATTTTTTTATAAAAATCTAATGCCAATTCATAATTTTTGTTTAATCTATAATAATTTCCTAAATCAAAATATTTTTCCTTTAAAAAGTAGTCGTTTAAGTTTATTGAATTAACTAATATACTAATATTCTTTTTATTTCGAGCTGCTAATTGATAGTTGATATACCATTTATACTCTGAACCAATATTTTTTAAATTACTCAAAAAAAGATAATTAAACTTAAAATTGTCATAATTTAAAACTTTTTGCTCAAAATCTATTAAGTTGTTTGATAGAAATTTTTTATTAAAATCTATAGATATTGATAACAACATTTCAAATAAAACTTTATCTCCTCTTTGTTGATATAAATTTGCATATAAGTAAAAAATTTCTGATAAATTATGATTAAATTTTTTTGGGTCAAAAAAAGAAATAAATTTATATTTTTTATATTTAATATCTAAAATTGATTGCTTTAATAATAAATTATTTCCATCTATTTTTAATAATGAATTAAGCATGTCAAAAGCTTGATTATTTTTTTCGTCTCTAATATAATTCCATGCAGATAGTATTTTATATCTAGTTAATGCATCAGAGTTCAAAATTTCATTGTCATAAAATTTATAAAGTTTTGAATTCTCAATATAACGTGATGATAAAAATTGATTTATTAGTTTTATACTAGGATAATTTGACTTAAAATTTTTTATTAATACTTTCTGCCTGATATTTTTATTTTTAATTTGAATCCAAAATTTTAAATTGTTTATCATTTCCATAAATATGGGGTCGTTATTTTTAATATTATTTAATTCAAAGACAGCTTGCTGAGATTTATTTATTTTTATTAAATAAATAGCTTTGATAAAGTCTAAAATAAAAATATCTGAATAAATTTTATCTACATCTTGAATTATATTTGCTGCTTGATTTATGTTACCGTTAATTACAAGAGATATTATGTTTTTGATGTCATAGCTTGAGTGTTTTCCTTTCAATTTATTTATTTTAAATAAATTTTTCGCTGCTAGGTTGTGTTGATTGCTTTGATGCAATATTGAACCGTACAAATAATTTTTTATGTACTCTGACGAATACAAAAATTTTTGATTACTAATTAATGTATTTCCGTTTGTAGTGGATAATAAAATAATAATAATACCAATTATGTAATTTTTTCTTAAAAACATTTGAATGCAAAGTAATAAAAATATATTCGAATTCTATCAATCATCAGGTATTTATGACAGAGTTATTTTTAGAAAAAATAATGAGTCAAAGTTGGATAAACTTAATAAGCTTAAGCTTAAAATATTAAATTTAAAGGAGATATATAATAAGAAAGATGATCAAATAGTTTTTTTTGATGGAGATACTCATTCGAATGTTATGATTGTAGGCGATGTTCCCGGTGTTGTTGATGAAATTAATTGCAAACCGTTTTCTGGCGAAATTGGTAAGCTTTTAAATAAAATGTTAGCAGCAATTAATTTAGATCGATCAAAAGTATATTTGACTAATATAATAAACTTTAGATTATCTGATAATAAAATGCCAAGTAAGATAGATATTCTACGTTTTAAACCTTTAATTGAAGAACACATAGATATTATTAATCCTCAAATAATCTTTTTATTAGGTTTTGTCACGCTAAAAGTTTTTTTTGAAAATAAAATTTCAATCATTGAAGCAAGAGGTAAGTGGTTTAAATTAGAAATAAAAGATAAACAAATAGATTGTATTATGAGTTTTCACCCTCAATTTTTGTCTAAGCAACCTCAACAAAAGAAGTTATCCTGGGAGGATCTCAAAAAACTTAAAGCGAAAATTAATGAAAGAAACTTATGATGAAAGTTTATAAAGAAAAAAAAATTTCAAAGTTAGTTATTGGTGTTGATGAAGTTGGTAGAGGAACCCTTGCTGGACCGGTTCTGTCGGCAGCTGTAATTTTACCGTTTGATTTTAATATAAACCAATTAAATGACTCGAAAAAATTATCTAAAATACAAAGAGAAAAAGTTTTCAAAATCATAAAAAAACATTGTAACTATAAAATTGGTATTGCAGATGTAAATGAAATAGATAAATATAATATCCTAGAAGCAACTTTTTTATCAATGAAACGTGCGATCAATAAATTCCCGTGTGTTAAAAATTACAAAATTATAGTCGATGGACCTTTTTCGTTTGATAAAAAAAATAAAAACATTGTACCCATAGTCAAAGGTGATACTAAGTTTCCATCAATAGCTGCAGCATCTATTGTTGCTAAAGTTCATAGAGATAAATTAATGACAAATTTATCAAAAAAATTTACAAATTATTTTTGGGAAAAAAATGCAGGATATGGGACTTCTCAACATCTTCAGGCAATACAAAACTATGGCGTAACAATTCACCATCGTAAATCATTTTCTCCTATAGGCAAAATATTGAAGCCAAAAGCTATTTAAGTACTAAAAAATTATTTTCATTATTGACATAAAAAGTTAAATTTAGTTTATTCTACCTAAGGTTGAAAAATGAATTTTATTAAATTGTTAAATGATGACTGCTTAAAGATATTAAGGAATATTAAAACAGAGAGTGTAGATTTAATCTTTGCAGATCCCCCATACAACATGCAACTAAAAAAAACCCTCAGAAGACCTGATACTTCTGAAGTATCTGGTGTTAACGAAACTTGGGACAAATTTGAAACTTTTAAACATTACGATGATTTTTCAAATACATGGCTAACGGAATGTAAAAGAGTCTTAAAAAAAAATGGGTCAATTTGGGTAATAGGTAGTTATCATAACATTTTCAGGTTAGGGAAAATAATCCAAGATCTTAAATTTTGGATTTTAAATGATGTCATATGGAATAAAAAAAATCCAATGCCAAATTTTAGAGGTACTAGGCTTACAAATGCTCATGAAACTTTAATATGGGCATCTAAATCTGAAAAATCAAAATATACTTTTAACTATTGGTCAATGAAAGCTTTTAATGACGATAAACAATTAAGATCTGATTGGGATATAGCAATATGTAATGGCTCAGAACGAATAACATCAGAAAATAAAAAGGTTCACCCAACCCAAAAACCTGAAGCTTTATTATATCGATTACTTATTTGTGCCAGTCAAAGAAAAGATGTGATTCTTGATCCATTTATGGGAACTGGAACTACAGGAGCGGTTGCAAAAAAATTAGGAAGAAGTTTTATTGGTATCGAAAAAGATAAAAAATATTTTAAAGTTTCGCAAAAAAGAATTGAAAAAATAACTGAAATTAATGAAAACTTTAACTTTATTATGAATGATAAAAAGAAAGAAAAAAGAATACCATTTGGTTCTTTAATAGAAGCCGGTTTAGTCGAGCCAGGATTAAACCTCTTTGATCTTAAAAAGAAATATGTAGCAAAAGTAATGGCTGACGGATCAATATATTGCAATAATATTCAAGGATCAATTCACAAAGTTGGAGCGAGAATACAGGGTATGCCGACTTGTAATGGATGGTCTTACTGGCACTTAAATATAGAGGGTAAGCTAGAGCCTATTGATAACATAAGAAAAAAAATTAGAGAATTATTTTAAAGTTTTTTCATAATCGTAATCAAAAATGTAGGAATTTATTATCTTAATTAAAAATTTGGATGAGCATAATAATTTAATACAGAAATTTCTTAACGATCTTAATAAGAAGATATTTTGATGAAAAAGTATTAAATTATTTTCAGATTTTTTAATAATTTTTTTTATTCTTTTTTTTCTTATTTTATTAAGTTCGTCAGCATACATCTTATTTTTGACAATTAAATTATACGACACAAATGCATCTTCTATTGCTTGAGCGGCTCCTTGAGCCCTTGAAGGTATAAATCCATGAGCACTATCCCCAATGTAACAAATATTATTAATTCCATAAATAATATCATTAAGTTTGTATATTGGCCATATTTTTACTTTTTGAGAATTAAATATTTCGTGGGTATCGCTTGGTAATATTTTATTAAATTGACTATAAAAATTTTTAATTTCACAATTGTAATTAGAAATATCATCTGGAGCTCGTTCTTTTTTAATCAATGTAAAAGAATTATTTTTCATATTATCAATAGGATATTTTACTAAATGAAAATTTTTACCCATCCATAAGTCAATGTATTTTTTTTGATCATTGCTCACATAAGATCCTCTATGAGCAGAGTAACCAGAATAAATAATACTCGAGTGTTGAGACCTAAGTTTTGAAAATATACCATCTGAAACAATCACAAGGTCAAAATCGAGTCTTTTTTCACCTTTTAGAAAAATTGAATTATTTTTTACACTTTTAACTTCTTTTTGAATTAGATTATCTTTAAGAGAAAATTGATTTATTAAAAAATTAATTAAATCGTTTCTATTTAATGTGACATACATATTTTTTTCTAAATAATCAAATTTCATAACACCAATTTTTTTTTTAGTCTCACAATCGTAAAAAGAAATACCTTTAACTGAGTACTTTTTTTTTAAATTAAAAAAGTTAAAATTTATCTTGTTTAAAATTCTTATCGCGTTAGGAGATATTTGAATGCCGTTTAAATTATTAAGAAATATGTTATCTTTTTCAAAAATTGAAATTTGAAAATTACCTTTTTTTTTTAAAAATGAAGAGAGAACTAAGCCTGATATTCCTGCTCCAACTATTGCTACTTTTTTCATATTGTAAATTCAGCTTTTTTTAGAATTTTTTTTAAAAAACTTGAAATAAATTTTTTTTGTAACTGATTACTACTTAAAAAAATAAATGAATTATCTACTTTTTTTATATCTTTTATCTTTATACATAGAATTTTAGTCTCAATATTTGAAATTGAAATATTCAAATATCCTAAATTACTATATTTCACGTTTTGTTTAAATTTTTCTTTTAAAACTAACTTAAAATTATTTTTGGTTCTCTCGACAAGTGGAACATTTAAAAATCCGCTCAAAGGTCCAAAATTATTTTTATCAGATAACAATATTTTTTTGTTTTTAATAAAAATACATGCAATCAATTTTTTAATTTTTTTGGGTTTTCTTGAGGCTTGAATTAATTTTTCTCCCGTTAAATAAAATTTACATTTTTGATGTAAACAACAATCTCTACAAAGAGGATTTTGTGGTTTACAGATCAAAGCACCTATCTCCATTATTCCTTGCATTAGTAAGCAAGAATTTTCTTTCACTAAAAGTTTATTAACGTTTTCAGATATTTTATTTTTACAGTAAACATTAAAGACTCGAGAAATAACTCTTCGTACATTTCCATCTATTCCAATAGTACTTTGATCAAGTGCTATAGATAATATTGCTTTAGCAGTGTAATCGCCAATGCCAGGTAGTTTGATTAAATCTTCGTACCTTGTTGGCAGTTTTCCTTTGAAATCATTTACTACGATCTTTGATGTTTCAAGTAAAAACTTTGCTCTCCTGTAATAACCTAAACCTTGCCACAACTTATTAACTTTAAGTTGCGAGGTTTTTGCTAGTTTTTCAATTGAATTGATATTCTTGTAAAAAATGTTAAAATAGGGTATCACAGTTTTTACCTGAGTTTGTTGAAGCATAAATTCACTCAATAAAACTTTATAATGTCTATCTTTTTTACTGCTATAACGCCTCCATGGCAAATCTCTTTGATATTTTTTATACCAAGCTAAAATTTTATTTGATATTGATAAATGCATAATAAAATGAAAAAAAATCGAACTTTTGGATCATTGAAACCTATAAGCACTGTATTACCAGATAATGTAAAAAAATTAATTAAAAATAAACCATTTTCAGATTTTAATACGCTGAAAAATAGTTGGGATAAGATAGTCGGTAATGATATTTCTGATAAATGTGATGTAATTGGCGTTCAAAAAATTAATAGAAAAAACATATTATATTTAAGAGTAAAACGAAGTTATTTAATAGATATTGACTATTCCAGGGATCAAATAATCGAAAAAATAAATTCCTATTTGGGTTTTGAATTTGTGTCAAAAATTTTTATAAATATTAAAGAAAATAAATGTCCACAAGTAAAAAATAAAAAATTAAATTTAAACAAAAAAACGAAAAGTTTGATAGATTCAATTTGTGATGAGGAATTAAAACAAAAATTATCAGATTTTACAAAGATAAAAAATGATTAAAAAAACTTATATTTTTTTATTTTTACTAATATTTATAGTTCCATTAAAAGCAGAAGAAACTTTTCCATCTTATGGATTGAAGACATCAAAAATCGAAATAAAAGTGTTTTCTTCTTTGACGTGTCCATATTGTGCTGAGTTTCATATAAAGTTTCTCCCAGAAATTATTAATAAATACGTAACCAGTCAAAAAGTTTTTATTCAGTTAATGGATTATCCTTTGGATCTTAAAGCGTTAAGGGCGGCACAAATTCAAAAATGTTTACCATTAGATATTCAAAAAAACTATTTAGATGAAATATATAAAACTCAGAATAAATGGTCTTCAGCAAAAACACTGAAACAATTAGAGGCAAATCTTAAAAAAATAAGTAGTCCTCTTGGTTTAAGCGAAAAAGATTTTAAAGATTGTTTGATAAATAAAAAAAAAGAAAATATTGTTTTACAAAATAGAATTAATGCTCAATCAAAATATGATATTAAATCAACACCAACATTTGTAGTTAATGAAAAAAAATTTAAAGGTTCTATTAATGAACTTGAAAAATATATTAAAAAATTACTTTGACTTATGAAGTTTAAAGAAATTGAAATTTCTGGTTTTAAATCTTTCGCAGACAAAACTAATTTTTATATTGAAAATGGATTAACTGGAATAGTTGGTCCTAATGGTTGTGGTAAATCTAACATCGTAGAAGCATTAAGGTGGTGTATGGGTGAAACTTCTGCAAAAAGTTTAAGGGGTACTGGCATGGAAGATGTAATTTTTAATGGGACATCAGATCGACCGTCTAAAAATATTTGTGAAGTTTTGATTAAACTTGAAAATAATGAAAATTTAGCCCAATATAAAAATGTTACTGAAATTGAAGTTAAGAGAAAACTCGAAAAAGATAAAGGTTCAAAATATTATATTAATGGCAAAGAAGTTAGAGGGAAAGATGTTCAAATTTTATTTGCAGATTTATCTACTGGGCCTCATTCACCATCTATGGTTAGTCAAGGTCGAGTAGGTTCTCTCATAACAGCAAAACCAACAGATAGAAGAGCGATTTTAGAAGAGGCAGCAGGTATAGCAGGCCTTCATGCTAGAAGACATGAAGCAGAATTAAGATTAAATGCTGCAGAAAATAATATTAAAAAAGCAGACGACACAATGAAACAAATAGAAAATCAACTTAAAAATTTGATAAAACAAGCTGAAGAGGCGTCAAAGTACAAAGAAATTTCTGATGAGATAAGAAGGTATGAGGCGTTAATCTTGTTTTTAAATGCAAATCAAATTGAAAAGGAGATTGAAAACAACAGTGATAAACTAAATGAATATGAGGATGAAATCAGCGCGGTAACAATTGAAAAAAACTTTAATGAAAATGAAATAGAAAAATTAAATTTAGAGATTATGCCAATTTCTGAAAAATCAAATCAATTAAATAATAATTTACAAAAATTAAAAATTGAGTTTGATCAAATTAATAAAGATGAGGAAAGAGTTATAATTGAGATTGATAAAATTAAGAAAGATATTAGGTCAACATATAGCGACATTAATAGGGAAAAAGAAATTATAGCGAATTCAACAAATAATGAGGAAAGATTAATAAAAGAAAGAGATGATATTATAAGTATTGAAAAGAACTATTACGAAATAGAAAAAAAAGCGACAGATGATTATAAAGATGCCCTTAGTAGATTAAATAAAGCAAAAGAAGATTTAAAAAAATTTTTTAATAAACTTATAAAATTTATTAATCACAAAGATAATATCGATGAACCGTCTATTAAACTAGAGTTTGAGGATAACTTTTCTAATATCGAAAATCACCAAGAAAAATATGCCTCTCGTTTTGGTAAGTATGATCTTGTAAAACAAGAAGCAGTGAAAAGAAAGGAAAGACTAAATAACATTGAAAGTGAAATAAAAAATTGGCGATCTTTAAAAAATAATTCATTAAATAAGCTTGATGAATTAAAAGAAAAAATTAATCATTTAGAGAATAGTCTAGAAAATGAAGAAGATAAACCTAGGCAAATAGCCGAGAAAAGAGGTTCTTATCAACAAAATATAAAAAATATTGAAGAAGATAATGAAAATATAAAATCTAATATTGAGGTAAAAGAAAATAAAATTAAAAAATTAAATGAATCTCTCAAAAAAATTAATGAAACTACTCTACAAAAAACAGAATTTAGAGTTCGATCGCAGACTATAATTGAAGGATTAAAGTCTAAAATTAAAGATCTACAACAAAGAAGTTTAAATGAATTTAACATAAATTTAAAAAGTGTTCCTGAATTTTCAAAATTAGAAAATTTTAATAATTTTACAATTGAAGATGCTCATAATCATTTAAAAGTTTTAAAGCAAAATAGAGAATCAATGGGCGCTGTAAATTTGAGAGCAGACAACGAGACAAAAGAGCTTCAAAATAAAATTTATAAAATGATGGAGGATAAAAAAGATTTGGTTCATGGTCTTCAAAAATTGAAATCAAGTATCAATGATCTTAATCAAAAAGGTAGAGAAAGACTTCTAGATGCATTTGAAAAAGTAAATAGGAAATTTAATGACGTTTATACTAAATTATTTGCTGGAGGTAATGCAAGATTAGAATTAGTTGAGTCAGATGATCCTTTAGAAGCTGGTCTTGAGCTGTTAGTAAGCCCTCCTGGAAAAAAGTTACAATCAATGACATTACTATCAGGCGGTGAGCAAGCGTTGACAGCTCTAGCATTAATTTTTGCAGTTTTTTTAATAAACCCTGCAGCTATATGTGTACTAGATGAGGTTGATGCTCCACTAGATGATGCAAATGTTTCAAGATTTAACTCGCTCATAGAAGTATTATCTAAAACTACGAACACAAAATTTTTAATTATTACACATCATGCACTCACGATGTCGAAAATGAATAGGCTATATGGTATCACTATGGCAGAAAGAGGTGTTAGTCAGCTTGTTGCAGTAAATTTGGATAAAGCTGAGGAGTTGGTCGCATAGAGGAATTGATGGAATTAAAAGAAATAAAATCGAAAATAAAAAAAATGAAATCTGATATTAATGAGAAAAACGAAAATGATCAAAAAAGAGTGAGTCCACTTGGGGTTGCAATGAAAATGGGAACTGAATTTGTTGCTGCCGTTTTTGTCGCAAGTTTCATTGGAATATATATTGATAAATGGCTTGAAACTACGCCACTTTTTATACTAATATTTTTTGTGGTTGGTTCAGCTGCTGGCATTTTAAATGTTGTACGATCCTCTAAAATGATTAATAAAGACTAACTTTTTATGGCAAATCCAATGCAACAATTCGAGGTGAAAACCATCGGTCCGAAAATAGAAATAGGAAATTTTGATGTATCATTTACCAATTCTAGTCTTTTTATGGTTATCACAGTTGTAATAATTTCAATGTTTTTTGTAATTTCAACTCAAAAAAAATCGCTGGTTCCGTCAAGATTACAGCTCTTATCAGAAATGGCCTATGAATTTGTGGCTAAAATGATAGCAGAAACTGCTGGATCAAAAGCCAGACCATTTTTTCCATTTATACTTACCCTATTTTTATTTATATTATTTAGTAACATGATCGGAATGATACCATATTCGTTTACGACAACTAGCCACATAATTGTTACTTTTACGTTAGCATTTTTTATATTTATAGGAGTCACAGTAATAGGTTTTGTTAAACATGGTTTAGGTTATCTAAAATTATTTGTACCTTCCGGAGTACCAATAGTATTATTACCTATCATTGTAGTTATCGAAATTATTTCTTACTTAAGCAGACCAATAAGTTTATCTGTTAGACTTTTCGCAAACATGATGGCTGGACACACAATGCTAAAAGTTTTTGGAGGTTTTGTGATCAGTCTCGGATTGGTAGGAGGGTGGTTGCCTTTAGGTTTTTCTGTTGCATTAACAGGCTTGGAGATACTAGTTGCTTTTCTTCAAGCATATGTTTTTGCGATACTAACTTGCATCTATTTAAACGATGCAATTAACTTACATCACTAACAAAGGAGGAAAAAATGGAAGTAGAAGCAGCAAAATTAATTGGGGCAGGACTTGCGGCAATAGCTTTAGCCGGCGCGGGGGTTGGTATTGGCACTATTTTTGGCAATTATCTATCTGCAGCAATTAGAAATCCATCAGCGGCTCAAAAACAATTTCCAAACTTGCTACTTGGTTTTGCATTAGCAGAAGCGACTGGGCTGTTTGGACTAGTTGTGGCATTAATAATTTTATTTGCATTCTAAAAAATATTTAATGTTCAGATCTTTATTGATTATATTCTTTTCATCTACAGCAGCATATGCTGCTGAAGATGGAGGCATGCCGCAGCTTGATCCAGAAAGCTGGTTGCCACAAATTTTTTGGCTGATCATAACTTTTGGTATCTTATATTACGTAATTTTAAAAATAGTGTTTCCGAGGTTATCTGAAAGTATTGAACAAAGAAATGATTATGTAAGTGATTTAATTGATGAGGCAAAAAAACTTTCTGAGCAAACCGAACAGATAAATAAAGAATACAACGATTTCATATTAAAATCTAAAAATGATGCTAAAGAGATTATTCAAAATGGCAAAAATAACTTTCAAACTGAGTTTGA
>CESN01024152.1_pt1 | contig 11760 bp, 10 predicted proteins | sample 531181 | NCBI WGS metagenome assembly CESN01 (sample SAMEA2621990, study PRJEB7988) | marine metagenome | isolation source: saline water (ENVO:00002010), including
TATGTATTCAGGATTAGTAATTTGAAATTTATTTTTATATATATTGACTTTACCACTTATAACTACCTCTTCATTAAGCGGCAGCATTTGTTTAATATAATTTTCTCTTGTATTAAAAAAAATTATATCAATTTTGCTATATTCGTCTTTACAAGTTACTCGACTTGGTAAATTTCTTATTCTTGGAAAATTATATTTAATTGGAATAGCAAATACAGTAGATATTTTACCAACCTCTAATTGATCTAATTTTGGACAGTATCTTCTATCAATACAGCCTGTTGGTAAATTTAGTAGTAAATCAATTTTACTAAAAATATTTTTCTCTTCTAATTTTTTTTGTATTATTGGGCCAATTCCCTTAATTTTAATAATTGTGTCAAAAAGCTCATTTTTCATTGATAATAATTGTTATTTTTATATGTATTTTCTTCGTGAGCAATAAAGACTTTATAAAAAAACTGTTGTTTAGATCTAATCATAGAGGAACGAAGGAGATGGATATCGTTCTTGGTGGTTTTTTTAAAAAAAAACATCAAAACTTAACAAAGGTCGATCTTGATGAATTTGAGAAACTTTTAGAAGTTAGTGACAAAGTTTTAACTGACTATTTTGTGATGAAAAAACCTAATCTAAAATTAGATACTATAGGAGTGGTTATAAAAATTAAAAACTTTTTAGAAGATCATTAATAATAGGTTGAATAAAAAATGATTTAGTTTAAATATTTCGTCCATGGACGGAAAAGCTATTGGACAATTTATACCACTCATACTGATTTTTGTTATATTTTACTTTTTGTTAATCAGGCCACAGCAAAAAAGAATAAAAGAACATAAAGCTATGGTTGAGGCTCTTACAAGAGGAGACAACGTTGTTACTGCAGGTGGAATAGTGGGTAAAGTAGTTCGAGTTTTAGATAATGATAAGGCAGAATTAGAAATTTCACAAAATGTTAACGTCCAAGTAGTAAAGTCTACTATTTCTCAAGTATTAAGCAAAACCGAGCCCAAAAAATAGTTTAGTGTGTTACATTTTTCACGAATAAAAATATTTATAATTTTTTTATTAATAATGATAGGTTTTATATTTTTTATTCCTAATTTATTTAAAGATCAGTATTTCTTTTTACCTAATAAAAAAATAGTTTTAGGTTTAGATTTGCAAGGTGGTTCTTATCTATTACTAGAAGTAGACACGGTACCTTTATTTAAAGAAAAAATTGAAACTAAGTCATTCATTATTAGAAAAAAAATTAGATCTGAAAGAATGAATATTAAGAATTATAAAATTGAAAATTTAAAGATAATGTTTGATTTAGATCCTGCTAATACTGAGAAATTTAAAAAAATAATTAATCAGAGCGAAATAAACCCTAGAGTTAATGAGTTAGAAAATGAACTTGTTTATAAAATAGAAAAAAATTCTATTCAAATAGAATTTAGTGATTTTTATTTGAAAAGAATAAAAAAAAATGCAATGGAACAATCTTTAGAAATCATTAGATCAAGAATTGATGAACTTGGAACTAGAGAACCAACAATTATTGCTCAAGGTGAAGAGAGAATATTAATTGAACTACCTGGCATAAAAAATCCTAAAAAAATTAAAGATATCATTGGGACTACTGCAAAATTAACTTTTAAATTTTTAGCCAATAATGATGCAAATCTAAATAGTTTTGAAAAACTTAAATCAAAAAATAATCTAGAAGATTATAATATTGAAAAAAAATTAGTACTTTCAGGAGAACATTTAACCGATGCACAACCAGGGTTTGATAATTTAAATAACTCTTCGGTTGTAAATTTTAAATTAGATAGTTTTGGTTCAAAAAAATTTGCATATGCTACGAAAAATAATATTGGAAGGAGATTAGCAATAATAATTGATAATAAAGTTGTAAGCGCACCTGTAATAAGAGACGCTATAACTACAGGGAGTGGTCAAATTTCAGGAAGCTTTAGTGTTGAAGAGGCAAATAATCTAGCTATTGTCTTACGTTCGGGAGCTTTGCCGGCACCAATGTCTATTATTGAAGAGAGAACAGTCGGACCCGATCTTGGGCAAGAAAGTATAGATAAGGGAGTGATCTCTTTGATAATAGGTTTTTTTTTAGTAATAATTTATATTCTGTACAATTATAGAATTTTCGGTCTATTTGCTAATGTTTCTCTTTTAATTAACTTAATTTTGTTGATTAGCATACTTACAATTTTAGAAGCTACTTTAACTTTGCCTGGAATAGCAGGTATAATTTTAACTGTTGGAATGGCAGTAGATGCTAACGTATTAATATATGAGAGAATTAAAGAGGAGTTAATGATTGAGAAAAATCTTATAATTGCTTTTGACAATGGGTATAAAAGAGTTTTAACTACATTACTGGATGCCAATATAACTACAATAATAGCTTCTATTGTATTATATTTTATTGGTAGTGGACCAATTAAGGGTTTTGCGGTGACTTTAACAGTTGGAATTATAACATCTTTATTTACAACGTTTGTTTTAGGTCGGTTATTTGTATCACTTTATATAAAATCTAATAAAAATGTAAAAATCAAAATTTAATGATTAATGTTTATAATAGAAAATTACCTTTTTTAAAAAATTATAAGAAATTTTATTTAGCCTCTATTTTTCTCTTATTAATTTCAATAATTTCAATTTATATAAAAGGATTAAATTTAGGTATTGATTTTAAAGGTGGTACTATAATTGAAATGCAGTTTGACTCACCAATTACAGCTGAGAAAATTCGCCAATCGCTTTTAAAACAAAACCTAGGCGATATTAAGGTTAAAGAATTTGGTAATAATAAAACATATTTAGCTATTTTAGAAAAAAAAAGTGGTAAAGCTAATTTTATTTCTCAAATTAAAATTAATTTAGAAAAAAAACTCAGTAAAACAATAAATTTTAGAAGAGTCGAAATGGTTGGTCCTAAAATAAGCAAAGAACTCACAAAATCTGGAATATATGCTGTTTTGATAGCTTTAATTTTGATGTTATTTTATATTTGGCTTAGATTTGAGTGGCAATTTAGTCTAGGCGCAATTTTAGCTTTGTCTCATGATGTTATTCTTACACTTGGTGCATTTAGCATAATTGAATTTGAGTTTAATTTATCGATTATTGCAGCAATTTTGACAATAGTTGGTTATTCAATGAACGACACAGTTGTTATTTATGATAGAATTAGAGAAAACCTCAAAAAAGACGATAAATTGGATTTATTAGATTTACTTAATAATTCTGTCAACGAGACTTTGCCAAGAACACTTAAAACATCCATCACTACTTTATTAGCATTAGTGGCTATATATTTATTTGGAGGGGAGATTTTAAAGGGTTTTTCTTTTGCTCTTATATGGGGAGTTTTGGTTGGAACTTACTCTTCAATATTTATTGCTTCACCTTTAATGTTAATTTTTAATGTTAAAAGAGATTGGAGTGAGGTGGTAGACAATTCTCCCTAAGCAGATTTTCTCAGTTTGTTTTTTGTTTTAAGAATTTTTTCTAAATACTGAGCGGTATAACTATTTTTTATTTTTGTTAAATCCTCTGGTTTGCCTTGAAACAAAACATAACCTCCATTATCTCCCCCGTCCGGACCCATATCAATTACCCAGTCTGCAGTCTTAATTACATCCATGTTATGTTCTATTACAATTACAGTATTGCCTTTTTGCACAAAAGCTTGAAGAACTTCTAGTAATTTTTTTATATCATGAGAATGAAGACCAGTAGTTGGTTCATCTAAAATATAAATTGTACGTCCTGTTGATCTTTTAGATAGTTCTTTTGCAAGTTTAATTCTTTGAGCCTCACCACCCGATAATGTTGTAGCTTGTTGTCCTATTTTTATATATCCTAGACCTACTTTTTGTAATGTTAAAAGTTTATCTTTAATTATTGGTATATTTTCAAAAAAGCAAACTCCCTCATCTACACTCATATCAAGCACGTCGGCAATATTTTTTTCTTTGTAGGTTACACTTAAGGTTTCTCTATTATATCTCTTACCTTTACAAACATCACATTTAACAAAAACATCTGGTAAAAAATGCATTTCATATGTAATTACTCCATCACCCTCACAAGCCTCACATCTACCGCCTTTTACATTGAAAGAGAATCTTCCTGGTTTATAACCTCTACTTTTGGCTTCTGGTAATCCTGAAAACCAATCTCTAATAGGTGTAAAAGCACCTGAGTAAGTTGCGGGGTTTGATCTTGGTGTTCTACCAATTGGAGATTGATCAATATCAATTATTTTGTCTAAATATTCAAAACCTTTTATTCCTTTAAAAGGTTCTGGCATATGTCTAGAGTATGATTTATTTATCATCAGGTTCAGTGCTTTATACAAAGTATGTAATACCGCTGTGGATTTACCACTTCCTGATACACCGGTTACGCAACTAAAAGTACCTAATGGAAAATGTAGATTTACATTTTTCAAATTATTTCCTGTACAACCTGTTAACTGTAAATATCTTCCATTTTTTGCAGACCTTCTATTCTGTGGGATAGATATGAATTTCCGTCCTGATAGATAATCACCGGTAATACTTTTTTTGTTATTTTTAATTTCTTCACAATTACCTTCCGCAATAATTCTTCCACCATTAATTCCAGCTTCAGGACCAATATCAATAATATAATCAGATGTTAACATTGCTTCTTCATCATGTTCAACCACTATAACGGAATTGCCAAGATCTCTTAATCTCTTTAAAGCTTCTAGAAGTTTTGAATTGTCTTTTTGATGAAGACCTATAGATGGTTCATCCAAAACATATAGAACACCTTGTAAACCAGAACCAATTTGCGAGGCTAATCTTATTCTCTGAGACTCTCCACCTGATAAAGTTCCCGATGCTCTGGATAAATTTAAATAATCTAAACCTACATTAACTAAAAATTTTAATCTTTCGTTAATTTCCTTGAGTACATGTTTCGCAATTTCATTTTGTTTTTCTGTTAAATTACTAGGAAGATTTAAAAACCATTCATTCGCATTTTTTATTGAAAGTTTAGTTACTTCACTAATATTTTTGTTATTTATTTTTATACATAAAGCCTCTTCCTTTAGTCTAAAACCATTACAAGCGCTGCATTCTTTTTCACTTTGATACTGAGATATTTCTTCTCTTTTCCAATCACTTTCTGTTTCTAAATATTTTCTTTCTAAATTTGTAATTACACCTTCAAATGTTTTCGTGCTTGAATATTTTTCATATCCATCATCATATGAAAATTTTATTTCCTCATCATCTGAGCCGTATAAAATTACATTTTGAATTTTCTTTGGAACATTTCGCCAAGAGTCGTTTAACGAGAATTTATAGTGTTTAGCTAGTGAGGATAAAGTTTGAGCATAATAAAGAGACGAGCTACTAGACCATGGTTTTATGCAACCGTCTGCTAGTGAGGTTTTTTCATTGGGAATTACTAATTTAGGATCTACAAACAAGTCCATGCCAAGCCCATCACATTCTGAACAGGCTCCAAAGGGTGAGTTAAATGAAAATAGCCTTGGTTCTATTTCTTCAATAGTAAAGCCACTTTCGGGACAAGCAAATTTTGAGGAAAAAGTTATTTTTTCAATTTTTTGATGTTCTTTAGGTATAGTTTCGTTTTTATATTCAGCATAAACCAAACCATCAGATAATTTTAGACCTGCTTCAATACTCTCAGATATTCTTTTAATTTCACTTTTCTTGTTTATAAACTTGTCTATTTGAATATCGATATTATGCTTTAATTTTTTATTTAATGTCGGTGAGTTTTCAATGTCATATAATTTGTTATTAATTCTAATTTTTTCATAACCTTGTTTTTTTAACCCTAGTATTTCTTTTTTATATTCACCTTTTCTACCTCTAACTATAGGAGCAAAAATGTTCACTCTAGATGGTTGTGGTAATTCTAAAATTTTATCAACTATTTCTGAGACAGTTTGTGATTTTATTTCTTTTTCTGTAAACGGTGAGTAGGGTATTCCTACTCTCGCATATAAAACTCTCATATAATCATAAATTTCCGTAACAGTAGCAACAATTGATCTAGGGTTTTTTGAGGTTGTTTTTTGCTCAATAGAAATAGCTGGGGACAAACCTTCGATTAAATCAACATTAGGTTTTTTCATTTTATCTAAAAATTGTCTCGCATATGCAGATAAACTTTCAACATATCTTCTTTGTCCTTCAGCATATATTGTATCAAAGGCTAAAGATGATTTTCCTGAACCTGATAAACCAGTGATTATGACTAATTTTTCTCTTGGTATTTCAACCGAAAGATTTTTTAAATTGTGCTCTTTAGCGCCTTTTACTACTATATTTTTAAGCATGCCTGTTGATGGTTTTAATAATATTTAGTTATATATTACCTCTGATATATGTTAAAACATAATTAATTAAAATCATAAAAATATTACTATGGCAGGAAGTTTAAACAAAGTTTTACTTATTGGCAGGCTGGGGAATGATCCAGAAATAAAACAAATGACAAATGGTAAGAATGTCGCAAGATTAAGTATTGCTACCTCTGAAACATGGAAAGATAAAAATTCTGGAGAAAAAAAAGAAAAAACCGAGTGGCACAGAGTGGTAATTTTTAATGAAGGTCTTGTTAATGTCGTTCAACAATTTTTAAAAAAAGGTGCGCAAGTTTATATTGAAGGTCAAATACAAACTACAAAATATACTGATAACAATGGTCAAGAAAAGTTTAGTACGCAAATTATCTTACAAGGATATAATTCAACTTTAACGATGCTTGGGGCTTCTGGATCTAAGCCAAGTATTGATGAAGGAAATATGAATCAGGACACTAGTTCATTACCTTCAGATAATAATGTTTCATCTAAGGAATTAGACGATGAAGTTCCATTCTAAAACAGGCTAAATGTCTACAAAAAAATTTGGTAATAGAAATATTAGTGACGAGATGAAATCGTCTTATTTATCGTATGCTATGAGTGTGATAGTGTCACGAGCACTACCTGACGCTAGGGATGGCTTAAAACCAGTTCATAGGAGAATAATATATGCGATGTATAAAGGAGGATATGACTGGTCAAAGCAATTTAGAAAATCCGCAAGGGTGGTTGGAGATGTTATAGGTAAATATCACCCTCATGGAGATCAAGCCGTATATGATGCTCTTGTAAGATTGGCACAAGAATTTTCAATGAACACAAAATTATTAGACGGACAAGGTAACTTTGGTTCTCTTGATGGAGATAGAGCAGCAGCGATGCGATATACTGAGACTAAATTAGCAAAAATTTCAGAGTTTTTAATTTCTGATATTGATAAGAATACAGTAAGTTTTCAAAATAATTATGATGATACAGAAACTGAGCCAATTGTATTACCGGCACAGTTTCCAAATTTATTAGTTAATGGCGCGGGTGGTATTGCAGTTGGAATGGCGACAAACATACCACCTCATAATTTAGGTGAGGTGATTGATGCAACATTAGCGTTTTTAGAAAATAACAAAATTTCCATTTCGGATATAATAAAAATTATACCAGGACCAGATTTTCCAACAGGTGGAATAATTTTAGGAAAAAATGAAATCAAAAATGGATATGAAAATGGAAGAGGATCCATAAAAGTTAGAGGTGAGGTAGAAATAGAGGAAGGAAGTAAAGATAGGAAATTGATTATTATTAAATCAGTGCCTTATCAGGTTAATAAAGTAGCATTAATTGAAAAAATCGCGCTTTTGATTAGAGATAAGAAAATAGATGGTATAGCCGATCTAAGAGATGAGTCAAACAAAGAGGGGGTGAGAATTGTTATTGAACTAAAAAAATCAATTAACCACGACATTATTACAAATCAATTATATAAGTTTTCGCCTTTAGAAAGTTCATTTGGTTTTAATACATTAGCTATAAATGAAAAAAAACCAGAATTATTGAATTTAAAACAATTTATAGAAATTTTTATCAATTTTAGGGAAAAAACTATAATTAAAAGAACTTTGTTTGATTTAAAAAAAACAAAAGATCGATCTCATATTTTAATAGGCTTATTTATTGCAATTGAAAATATAGATGAAATTATTTTAATAATTAGAAGTTCAAAAAATCCTAATGAAGCAAGATCAGCTTTATTGAAAAAAAAATGGAACTTTTCAAGTTCAAAGATAAATAAAGATATTTTAGACGTTAATGAATTAAATAAAGTTAATAAATATAGATTATCAGATAATCAAGTAAAAGGAATACTTGAATTAAGATTACAAAAACTTACTGGAATTGGTCATGAAGAAATAAATAGTGAATTAAATGAACTTTATAAATTAATAATAAAATTAAAAAAAATACTAAATGATAAAAATGAATTAAACAACCATATCAAACAAGAATTAACCAATATTAAAAACAAATTTGCATCTCCAAGAAAAACTAAAATAGTAGACAACATTTCATCTGTTGAAATAGAAGATGTTATTCAAAAAGAGTATGTTGTGGTAACTGTAACAAATAAAGGCTATATAAAACGAACGCCAATAACAAATATTAAGGCTCAAAAAAGAGGTGGAAAAGGAAAAATAGGAATAGTTACTAGAGAAGAAGATTTCGTTACGCAGTTATTTTCAGTAAATTCACTCACACCTGTGCTTTTTTTTTCAAATAAAGGGATAGTTTACAAAATTAAAACTTGGAAAATACCAGCAGGTTCAAACCAATCTAAAGGAAAATCATTACATAATTTATTACCAATTGATAGCCAAAGTTATGTATCTTCAATCATGCCGTTACCCGAAAACGAGGAAGAATGGACTAATTTAAATATAATTTTTATTACAAAACTAGGAAAAATAAGAAAAAATAATCTAGATGATTTTCGTAATATTCAATCAAATGGTAAAATTGCTATGAAGTTGGATAAAACAGATGAAATAGTTTCAGTAAAGTTATTAAAAAACAATGAAGATATTATGATAAATTCATATCTTGGAAAAAGTTTAAGGGTAAACAATAAAAAAATTAGATTATTCAAAGGCAGAAGTTCTAAAGGGGTAAAAGGTATTAACTTAAAAAAAAATGATAGAGTTATATCAATGTCCGTATTAAGAAAAAATATTATGTCTTCAAATAAAGATGAGATGAAATCAAAAGAAGAATTTATACTGACAATAACTGAAAATGGTTATGGAAAAAGGTCGTCTGCATACGAATTTAGAGAAACGGGTAGGGGTGGACAAGGTATAATAAATATTTCTACTACTGAACGAAATGGTAATGTTGCCGCGTCATTTCCAATTAATTCAGAGGACGATATTATGCTTGTTACTAATAAAGGTCAAATGATTAGAGTTAAAGTAAGTGAAATAAGAATAGCAGGAAGAAATACGCAAGGAGTAAGAATTTTTAAAACAGCCTCAGATGAAAAAGTTGTTACTGCTGTTAGAGTCTCGGAGAATAATGCCTAAAAGAATAGCTTTGTATCCAGGAACATTTGATCCTATAACTTTTGGTCATTTAGATATCATTAAAAGAGCTATTAAAATTGTTGATACACTTTACATAGGTATAGCAAATAATAATGAAAAAAAGTGTCTTTTTTCAGCAAAAGATAGAATTGAAATTATAAAAAAAACAATTAGCTTTTTACCAAATTCTGTAAAAAAAAAAATCAATGTAGTGAGTTTTGATATTTTAACTGTAAACTACTGTAAAAAAATAAATGCTTCAATTATTGTAAGAGGCTTAAGAGTTGTTGCGGATTTTGAATACGAATTTCAATTATCTGGAATGAACAATAAATTAGACAAAAATATTCAAACTATATTTTTAACCGCTGATATAGAAAATCAGGCCATTTCATCAAAAATGGTGAAAGAGATTGCTTTATTGAAAGGTGACGTAACAAAATTTGCTCCTAAGCCAGCTTTAATGTACTTGCAAAGGAAATATAAATAATGAATTTAAAGAAAATTATAATACTTTCATTATTTCTTTTAAATTTTATAACAGAAGGAAAAACTATGGAAAATACTAAAATTACTATTCAATTGAAAAATGGAGATGTCTTAGTTGAGTTGTTTAATGATATTGCGCCTAACCATGTAAAAAGAATAATTGAGCTGAGTAAACAAGGAAAATACGATGGTGTCGCTTTTCATAGAGTGATTGATGGTTTTATGGCTCAAACAGGTGATGTAAAACACGGAAATATGAAAGATAATTTTAATGCTACATTGGTTGGTACAGGCGGATCTGATTTGCCAGATTTAAAAGCAGAGTTTAGTGATGTACCACATGAAAGAGGAATTTTATCAATGGCGAGATCGCAAAGTCCAAATAGCGCGAACAGCCAATTTTTTATTTGTTTTGATAAACATCCACATTTAGATCGTCAATATACGGTATTTGGAAAAGTAATTTCTGGTATGGAATTTGTAGACAAAATTAAAAAAGGTGTGCCTGGTTCTGGAGCAGTTGATAATCCAGACTTTATTGAAAAAATTATTATTGAATAAATAATGCCAAAAAAGTTTTCATTAATAAATGAAGACAGTGGCGCAAGGTTAGGTAAAATTTTAACTTCGCGAGGTGTAATCGATACTCCTGCCTTTATGCCAGTAGGTACTGTTGGAACAGTAAAAGCTTTAACTGTTGATCAAATTAATCAAACGGGATCACAGGTTATCTTGTGTAATGCATATCATTTATATTTAAGACCAGGTATTGAAAGAATTAGTAGAATAGGAGGATTACATGAATTTATGAATTTTAATAAACCAATATTGACAGACTCTGGAGGTTTTCAAGTAATGTCATTATCAAAAAATACAAAAATAACTGAAGAGGGAGCAACTTTTAATTCACATATAGATGGTAGTAAAATTTTTATATCTCCAGAAATTAGTATTGATATTCAAAAAAAGTTAAATTCTGATATCGTAATGGTTTTTGACGAATGTCCTAAATACTCAAAAGACAAAATCAGTATTAAAGAATCTATGAATTTGTCAATAAGGTGGGCAAAAAGATCAAAAATTGAATTTGGACACAATAAAGAAAAAATGCTTTTTGGAATAATTCAAGGTGGAGTTTTTAATGATTTAAGAAAAGAGTGTTTATTAAAACTTACTGATATAGATTTTGATGGCTATGCTTTAGGCGGACTTGCCGTAGGTGAGACACAAAATGAAATGTTTAATACTGTGGAGGAAATTTCACATTATATGGACAAATATAAACCTAGATACGTTATGGGCACTGGCACACCAGGAGATTTATTAGGCGCTGTAAAGAGAGGTGTTGATATGTTTGATTGTGTTTTGCCGACTAGAACCGGTAGAACAGGGTTAGCTTTTACATGGGAGGGCAAAGTAAATCTCAGGAGTCAAATAAATAAGGACAATGATGATCCATTAGATCAGAAAGTTAATTGTCCTGCGTCAAATTTGTATTCAAAAAATTATCTAAATCATCTTATCAATTCTAATGAGATTTTAGCTTCAACATTAATTTCTTGGCATAATATTGCATTCTTTCAAGATTTGATGAAAAAAATTAGAAATTCTATTAAAGTTGGTAAATTTCAAGAATTTTATCAAGAATATTTTGAAAAGCTAAACTATTAAAATACTTGAAAAATGTAATTTTTTTTAATAAACGATTTTAAGTAGAACGTAAAAAGTGGGCCCTTAGCTCAGTCGGTAGAGCAATTCCCTTTTAAGGAATGGGTCGCAAGTTCGAATCTTGCAGGGCTCACCACT
>CESN01030212.1_pt1 | contig 11723 bp, 10 predicted proteins | sample 531181 | NCBI WGS metagenome assembly CESN01 (sample SAMEA2621990, study PRJEB7988) | marine metagenome | isolation source: saline water (ENVO:00002010), including
AATGACTTTAATAAGTATGTTGATGCAAAAATGAAAATTGCAAAAAATCAAAAATCTTCTGACTACTTAATTTATAACTCAGATGACAAAATTTTATTAGAAGCAATAAGAGGAAACAAATTAGAAGTGAATAAAATTCCAATAGGAATAAATACAAACAAACAAAATCAAATAACAATAGATAATAATATTCTTTCCAACAAAAAAAAAACTATTATGATAAATATCGACAAATTTGCGCTTAAAGGAAGGCATAACCTTCTAAATGCAATGGCTGCAATTACAGTTTCTGATTTACTTAAAATAGAAAACGATATAATAAGAGAGAGCTTCTTGACTTTTACGGGTCTACCTCATCGTCTTGAGAAATTTTTGAAAATACAAGGAGTGGATTATATAAACGATTCCAAAGCTACAAATGTTAATGCAGCATATTATGCATTAGATTCAATGCAATCACCTACAATTTGGATTGCAGGTGGAGTTGACAAAGGAAATAATTATTCAGAATTACTACCAATTGTAAGGGAGAAGGTAAAAGCAATTATCTGTCTTGGAATTGATAATACTAAAATTATAGAAACTTTTAAGCCAGTAATTGAAATTATAGTTGAAACTGAATCAATTAATGAGGCGGTTAAAGTTGCTAATAAAATTGCAGTTAAAAAGGACAATGTCCTTCTATCTCCTGCTTGTGCAAGTTATGATTTGTTTGAAAATTATGAGGATAGAGGTGATCAATTTAAAGATGCAGTAAGAAACTTATAGATGAGTATTAAGGGTCTAATATTTGGGGATAAAGTTTTGATAGTAATAATTCTATTACTATCCATATTCTCCTTTTTCACAGTTTTTTCGTCTAGCTCATATCTTTCATATGTTATCGATGGATCCTCTCCAATTTTTTATTTAATAAAACATTTTATTGTTATATTATTTGGTCTTTTATTGATGATGTCTATAAAGTTAGTGCCTCATAAACTTTTTAGAGGGATGTCAATAATTCTATTACCTGTAGGGATATTATTATTAGTTTTTACACTTAACCAGGGAACAATAATTGGTGGTTCAGCGGCTAGTAGATGGATTGATATACCACTTGTAGGAATAAGTTTTCAAACCTCATCTTTTGCAGCTATTATATTAATTACTTACACAGCTCGATATTTATCAAAAGTTGATTTATCAAAAACAAAATTTAAAAAGACGATTACTCCTCTTTGGATTCCTATATTTGCATATGTTTTCCTGATACTGCCATATAATTTATCCTCTGCTCTTTTAATATTTATTTCACTGATTTTAATACTTTTTATTTCAGGTTTTCCAATAACCCATTTATTAAAAATGTTTTTAATATTGGGGTTTCTTTCATCCACTTTCTTCTTTTTAGCTAAGACATATCCAGATCAATTTCCAAATAGAATTGATACTTGGATTAGTAGAATTGAAAACTTTAATTCAAATAAAAATTTAGATTCAAGCTATCAAATTCAAAGAGCTAAAATAGCTATAAATAATGGAGGTTTAATTGGAGTTGGAGCTGGTAAAAGCATAATGAAAAATCATTTGCCTCAAAGTAATTCTGATTTCATTTTCGCAATTATTGTAGAGGAGTATGGTATAGCTGGAGGGTCATTAATAATAATACTATATACATTAATGTTTTTTAGAATTCTTGTTATTACTCATAAAGCAAAAGACAAGTTTGGAAAATTATTAGTTTCTGGTCTAGGAATCTTTATAATAATTCAAGCATTTATTAATATTTCAGTAGCAACTCAGATAATCCCAGTAACCGGTCAAAATCTACCTTTAATAAGTAGCGGTGGAACGTCTGCATGGATGACCTGCATATCATTAGGTATGATTCTTAGTGTAAGTTCTTCAATCAAAAATAAAAATGACAAAAAATAGATTTATAATATCAGGTGGAGGAACAGGTGGTCATATATATCCTGCATTATCTATTGCAAATGAAATAAACAAATCTTTTAATAATCCTAAAATAAAATTTATTGGAGCTAAAGGAAAAATGGAAATGAATATTGTGCCAAAATATGGGTATAAAATTCATGGACTTTTAATTAGTGGATTACAAAGGTCGTTTTCTTTAAACAATATTTTACTTCCATTTAAACTTATAATTAGTTTTGTTCAATCTATCATAATAATTATAAGTTTTAGACCCAACTTTGTTGTAGGTACAGGAGGGTTCGCAAGTTTTCCTATTGTTTTAATGTCTTCAATATTTAGAATTCCAACTTTAATTCAAGAGCAAAATTCATTCCCGGGAATATCTAATAGACTATTATCTAGATACACCAACTACATATCTGTTGCTTATGATAAGATGGAAAAATATTTTCCTTCAAAAAAAATATACAAAACTGGTAATCCAATTAGGGAATCTATTAGATCAAGTAAAAATTTCGTAAATCAGAGAAAAAAACTAAATATTAAAGATAATATGACAGTTATGACTGTGCTAGGTGGAAGTTTAGGTTCAGAAAAAATAAATAAAACAATTAAAGAAAATCTAGAATTTCTTAATACTAAGAACATATTTATTATATGGCAATGTGGAAAGAATTATTATAATATTTATAAAAGCTATAATTCTGAAAGGATATTAGTCACAGACTTTTTTGATGATATAGATTCAATTTACTATTCATCAGATTTAATTATTGCTCGAAGTGGAGCTTTAACACTCTCAGAATTAGCAATAGTTTCAAAACCATCAATCTTAATTCCATCTCCAAATGTTGCTGAAAACCATCAACTTAAAAATGCAAAAAGAATTGAGGAGAAAGATGCGTGTATATGCATCGAAGAGAAAGATCTAGACTTAATATTTAGAAATAAGCTTGACCTTCTATTAAATGATAAAAATTTAAGAGATGAATTATCATATAATATTTCTCAAATAGCTATGCCAAATGCATCAAATGATATAGTTGATCTAATAAAAAAACATCTGAAAAATGAATAACAAAAAGTATTTTTTTATTGGAATTGGTGGTATAGGAATGTCGTCAATAGCTCAGTACTTAAATGAAAAAGGAAATACTATTTTTGGTTATGATGAATCAGAAAATAAATCAGTTAAAATTCTTTTAAAAAATGGCATAGAGGTAATTAATAAGTTGAGCCTTGATAGTATTCCAGATTATATGAAAAAGGAGGATGTAATTGTTGTATACACTCCAGCTATTCCGGATGATAATGTATTTTTAAATTATTTTAGAAAGAATGGAAATAATCCAATATATAAAAGATCTGAGATTCTTGGTGAAATATCAAAACAATCTATATGTATTGCGGTAGCTGGAACTCATGGAAAAACAACTACCACTGCAATAATTAGTCATTTATTTCATTCATCAGGAATACAATTTAAAGCTTTTATTGGGGGAATTATGAAATGTTTTGACTCTAATTATATCAATACAGGAAATGATTACATTATTGTTGAGGCAGACGAATATGATAGATCATTCTTAAATCTTAATCCTAATTATGCTGTTATTACTTCAATTGAAAATGATCATCTTGATGTTTATGGAAACTTTAAATCGTTAAATAAAAGTTTTAAGTCATTTGCAGATAATGTAAAAGATATACTAATTACAGAGGCTGAAATAGAAATCAATAAGGATTTTTCTTATTCAATTAAAAGTAATTCGGATTATTATTCTGACAATATAAAGATTTTAGAAAATGGAATAAGATTTGATCTTAAAACTCCTAATAATTTTTACTCTAATATTTTTGTAAATATTATAGGTCTTCATAATCTAAAGAATACATTAGCTGCACTATCAATTATTGACCAAATACAAGAAATTGATATTCAAAAATTATTACCATTTCTTTCAAATTTCAAAGGAATTGAAAGAAGAATGGATATTTATAAACTTGATAATAAAGTTATTATTGATGATTATGCCCATCATCCAACTGAAATTGAATCAGTAATTAATACTATTCAAACTAATTATAAAAATAAATCAAAAGCAGTTGTATTTCAACCACATCTTTTTTCTAGAACAAGAGACTTTATGGATGAGTTTGCAGTTGTTCTTTCAAAATTTGATGAGGTATATCTTTTAGAAATTTTTCCTGCAAGAGAAAAGCCTATAATTGGAGTTAGTTCACAAATTTTATTAGATAAAATTAAATGTTTAAAGAAGGAACTAATTGATATTAAATCCATTGATGATATAGTAATTAACTCAAAAACGGATGTTATTTCTATTCTTGGTGCTGGAAATATATCAGAGAATCTTAATAAAGAAATATTTCAAAATGTATAGATTAATTTTAATGTTAGTGTTATTATCATTCCTTATTATCATTGGTTTACTAAGTTCATTTACTAACTCTGATAAAAGCTATGATTTAAAGAATAGTAATATAGTATATACATCTAACGGTTATATAGATAATGTGGAAAATGTCAGAAGTTTATTAAGTGAAAAACAATTTCAAAACTTAATAAAAGATAATGAGATTTTAAAAGTTGAGACAAAACTTAAGGACATAAAATCATTAGAGAATATTGATATCTATTTTAATGATAAAAATGAAATCGGAATAAAATTAATTGATAGAACCCCAATTGCATATTTAAAAGATTCAAATAGTCTTATAGATATCAATGCTAAAGTTTTTGAAAAACATCAACTTAAAAATGATTCCCTACCAGTAATTAAAGGAAATATAACTGAATTACAAATTCAAAAAATTATAAATGTTATTTCAGCTTTTGAAAAAGATAAATTTTTTAAAAATAAATTAAAAGAAATATGGTTTAATAATGATCATTTATATGTAACAATAAAAAATTTAGATTTGGATCTAAATTTAGGTGATCAAAAAAAGATAGAAAATAAATTAAAAATGTTAAAAGGTTTTTATGTGTATCAAATAAAAAATTTAAATAAAAATATATACAAACAACTAGATTTAGTTTATAACAATCGTTTAGTTGCTATAAAAAAATAATATTATGGATAAATCATTTTCAGTTGGATTAGATATAGGGACAACTAAGATTGTTGCTATGGTTGGCAAAAAAAATAAGTTTAATAAAGTGAATGTAATTGGTGTGGGAAAATCTCAAAGTCTAGGTGTTCATCGTGGAGTTGTAAATAATATTACCCAGACAATTCAGTCCATTAAAATAGCAATACGAGAAGCCCAAAATAAATCAAATATTCAGATATCCGAGGTTGCTGTTGGTATTGCAGGTCAACACATTCGAAGTCTTCAACATAGCGACTATATAACAAGAGAGAATCCTGATAAGGTTATAGATGAGAATGATATTGATAAATTAATAGATCAAGTTTATAAGCTTGTAATGTTACCCGGTGAAGAGATAATTCATGTTTTGCCTCAAGATTTTAAAGTAGATGGCCAGTCAGAAATAAAAGAACCTATAGGAATGTACGGAAGCAGACTTGAGGCTAATTTTCACATTGTAGTAGGTCAGGTTTCATCAATTAGGAATATTGGAAAATGTATTAAGAGTTCCGGCTTAGAAATGGGAGATATTACACTTGAACCATTAGCATCATCGGATGCCGTGCTTTCTGATGAAGAAAAAGAAGCTGGTGTAGCATTAATTGATATTGGTGGTGGAACAACTGATGTTGCTATTTTCAAAGATAGAATCATTAAACATACCGCTGTAATTCCATTTGGTGGAAATGTTATAACCGAAGATATTAAAGAGGGATGTTCAATTATTGGTGATCAAGCAGAACAACTAAAAATTAAATTTGGTTCAGCATGGCCAGGAGAAAACAAAGACTCAGATATTGTTTCTATTCCAGGACTTAGAGGTAGAGATCCTAAGGAGATTTCTTTAAAGACACTCTCAAAAATTATTAATGCAAGAATTGTAGAAATTATAGAGCAAGCATATTTAGAAATTAAAAATTATGGTCATGAGGATTCAAAAAAGAAGCTAATTGCTGGTATTGTATTAACTGGTGGAGGAAGTCAACTGCGCCATTTAAAACAACTCACAGAATATGTTACAGGAATGGATACTAGAATTGGTTTCCCAGGTGAGCATTTATCTGGAGATTCAAATAAGTTTAACCCAATATATTCAACAGCTGTCGGTTTATTAATGAAGGCAATAGAAAAAGACTCAGAAGAAGAGTTCAATTTGATAAATACAGCTGAAAAAGATCTTGTAAACCACGAAAGAAAAACTATTCTATCTAAGTGGGGAGAAGGTTTTAAAAAATTTATAGATAACGTAGATAACACAATTGATAATTAATAAAAATTAAAAAAATGAAAACAGAAATAGACTCAAATTTTAGCTTTGATTTACCTAAAAATAGAAGCAATGTAATGAAAGTAATGGGAATAGGTGGAGGAGGAAGTAACGCAGTCAATCATATGTTTAAACAAGGAATTAAAGGTGTTGATTTTGTTGTTTGTAATACAGATTCTCAGGCATTAGAGGAAAGTCCAGTACATAACAAAATTCAGCTTGGAGTAAATCTTACCGAGGGACTTGGGGCAGGTGCTAATCCTGAAATTGGCAAACTTGCTGCTTTAGAGAGTTATGAGGATCTAAAAAATTTATTGGAAACCCAAACTAAAATGTTATTTATTACAGCAGGGATGGGAGGTGGAACAGGAACAGGTGCAGCTCCAATTATTGCAGAGATGGCCAAGGAATTAGATATTTTGACTGTTGGTATTGTAACAATACCTTTTGTTTTTGAGGGAAAAAACAGAGAACTACAAGCTGTTAAAGGTCTTGAAAAACTTAAAAGATCTGTAGATTCATTGATTATTATCAATAATAATAAATTAAGAGAGGTTTATGGCAATCTTGGTTTCAAACAAGGGTTTTCTAAAGCAGATGAGGTGCTAGCAACAGCAGCTAAGGGTGTAGCCCAAGTAATTACTCATCACTATACCCAAAATATAGACTTAAAAGATGCAAAAACAGTTTTATCTAATAGTGGAACAGCGATAATGGGTTCATCAATTGCAAGTGGATCCAATAGAGCTAATGAGGCTGTTATCAAAGCTTTAGATTCACCATTACTGAATGATAACAAAATCGAGGGAAGTAAAAATGTACTGTTATTAATTGTCTCAGGTACTGAAGAAATCACTATTGATGAAATAGGAGAAATTAATGAACATATACAGAATGAAACAGGAAACAGTGCAAACATAATTATGGGAGTAGGAGAAGATCTTGAGCTTGGAAACAATATATCAGTTACTGTCATAGCAACCGGTTTTGCAGATGAAAAACAAAGAAGCTTAGTTAGCTCAGAAACTAAAAAAGTAATTTATTCTCTTGATCAAGATCATCCGTTTGAAAAAAAAATTTTAGAAGAAGAAATAAATCCATTAAATAAAAAAGATGAAGAAAATGAAAATTATAACACAATAGATAATAATTCAAATCAAAAGAGAATTGATTCTGAAATTAATGAGATTTTAAGAGATATCGAAATTAATTATGAGATATTAAACCCATATGACAATTTAGAGTTAAATGATATCGAGTTAAATGATATTGAGTATGTAACTCCTGATGAAGACCCATCTTTTCCTAAAATAGAAGAGACATCTGAAATTTCATTTGGTCTTTTTTCAAATGATAAATATGAAGACGATAAAATTGAAGAAGTATCATTAAATATGAACTATAACAATGACAAACATGAAGATATTGAAACAGATTTATATTCAGAAAATGATGATATTGAGTTTATTAAATTGGATCTTGATGATGATATAGACAATAAATTAGAGATTACAGAAAGTGATTATATAGATAATAAATATAGAAATTCAAATGATGTTGATTTAAATAGAATTCAAGAAAACGATAATATATTTGAACAACCTATAAAATTAGAAGATGAAAATGAAAATGTAATTAGAAAGCAAAAATTAAAAAAATATAATTACACATTTAAAAGTAATAATTCTTCAATTGAAGATCTAGAAAAAATTCCTGCTTACAAGAGAATGGGAATTGAAATTGATAATTCAAAACCTCAAAGTCAGGACATTTATTCTAAGACTATTTTAAATGATGAAAATAAATTAGAATTTCCTGATGTAAATACATATCTTAACGATAACGTTGATTAATTTATGAAAATTGAAGATAAAATAAATGACTCTATAAAGAGTTCAATGAAATTGAAAGATAATCTTAGATTAGATTCTCTCAGAGCAATAAAGTCTGCTATACTGATGGAGAAAACAAAATCTGGATCAAAAGATCAGGTTGTAGAATCAGATATCCTTAAAATTTTACAAAAAATGGTAAAACAAAGGAATGATAGTGCAAAAATATACCTAGAGCAGAAAAGAGAGGAATTAGCTGAGGTTGAATTATCCCAAGCTAATATAATCTCTGAATTCTTACCCGCTCAATTGAATCATTCTGATTTATCAAAAATCATAGACAAGGTTATTGAAGATCTAGGTGCTCAATCAATGAAAGAGATGGGTAAAGTAATATCTATAGTTAATAATAAAGTTTCTGGACAAGCAGAGGGTAGAGTTATTGCAGAAATTATAAAAAAAAAATTAATGAATTAAATGAATTTAGGCTCTAGGTTACCCCTTCCATAGTATTATCCTTTTTATTGTATTCTCTGTCATTAATAATACTAATGATTCTTTCAGAAATAATGTAGACATCTTCAAAAGTAGTATATAATGGGGTCAATGCTATACGAATTATATTTTTAGGTCTAAAATCAACAATAATACTCAATAGTCTGCTATCAATCGGTTCTAACAGACACTTTGATATTCTCCATGCTTCTTTGTGACTTAATGAAATATGAGAACCTCTTTTATTTTTGTCTAATGGTGATAGCAATTTAAAACCTAACTTCTTTAAATCATCATTATATATAGTTATAAAGAAATCAAATAGATTGGCTGATTTAATACTCAATTTTTCGGTTGTTGCTTCCAATGTTATATCAAGCGAAGTTTTAAGTGTTGATAAAGAAAGTATATGGGGTGTTCCATTTGAAAATTTCTCTATCGTATTTGACTCTATATATTCGTTAGAATATTCAAAAGGTTTATTATGGCTAAACCATCCTTTTATTGGTGATTTTAATTTTTTGAGTTCGCATTCTCGAACATAAATAAAGGCTGGAGAACCAGGACCTCCATTTAAATATTTGTATGTGCAACCTATTGCATAATCTACTCCATTTGATCTCATGTCAATGTCTATTGCACCTACAGAGTGACTTAAATCCCAAATAAGAATTGTATTATTATCCTTACAGAATTTAGTAATTTCTTCGATAGGATACCTGTATGAACTCTTGAAAGAAACATGAGATAATACTAGTATCCCCTTTTCTTTTAATATATTTTCTTTTAGTTTTTCGATATCTGGGATTAAATCATTTCCATAATCTAGAAAGTTAAAGTCAATATTAAAATCTTTAGCAATTACTTCACATATATATTTATCAGAAGGAAAGTTTAGATTATCAGTCGTAATATTTTTTATAAAACTATTTGCCTCTAAAATGCTTTTTAAAAGCTTAAAAAGATTTATAGAAGTAGAGCTACCAACATATACCTCGGTCTCATAAGATTTGATTATAGAAGCTATTTTTTTAGAAATTAATCTTGGTAACTTAATCCAGCTCTTGTTCCAACTTGAGATTAAATTATTTCCCCATTCTTCTTTAATAGTATGGTTAATATTATCCACTACTCCTTTAGCTAATACTCCAAGTGAATTTCCATCAAGATATATTTGGTCTTTAGGTAATATAAACTTATTCCTATATTTATGTAGTTTATCTTTAGAGTCAAGATCTTTTGCTATTTCTCTTAATATATTCAAAAGTTATAATTTTTTTAGCCCATTCTAAATACATTTTTACTAAGATGTCGTTTTTAATTAGAACAGGTTCATTGGTTGCTCTTCTGGAAAACTCAGTAATATCGATATAATTTAAATCATTTGTATACTTGTCAATATAATTAATATTGGATTCATAACCTTTAATAATTGCCAATAAAAAATATTCTAAAAGTTAAGTTAAACTCCAAAACTAGATATGCAAAATAATATTTTAATTTTTTACTTCAATGAATCAATTGCAGTTTTTATGTCTAAAGATTTAAATACATAACTTCCAGCAACAAGGATGTCAGCACCTAAAGATTTAAGCTTTTTACAGTTAGTATTATCTACACCACCATCTATTTCAATAAGGGCAGATGAGTCTTTTGATTTAATAAGAGCTTTAAGTTCAACTAGTCTATCAAATGTTTTATTAATAAACCTCTGTCCTCCAAAACCTGCATGAACTCCCATTAAGCAGATTAAATCAACCTTATTAATGTAGTTCTCTAATTTATTTACTGGAGTATCAGGATTAATTGCAATTCCTGACTTAATTGAAGATTGTTTAATTTTAGTTAAGATATTATCCATCTCTGTGGTTGCTTCAATATGAACAGTTAAGATATCAGAGCCAATCTCAATAAATTTTTCAATGTATCTTTCTGGCTCAATGATCATTAAATGAACATCTAAAGGCTTTTTAGTCAGTTTCCTAATTTTGCTTACTATTGGCATACCGAATGAAATATTTGGAACAAATAAACCATCCATTACATCAAGATGGAACCAATCTGCATTACTTTTATTTATTATTTCACAATCCCTAGAAAGATTACTAAAGTCTGCAGACAGAATAGAGGGAGCTATTTTTATCGTCATATAATTTTTAATCAATTTAAAATTAATATGATTATCTAATTAAAATAAGCTTAAAAAGATATAAACATTAAAAGCTAATAGATTAGCCCAAATAAGTTTTAAGAATCTTGCTTCTTGAGGTGTGCTTTAATCTCCTTATAGCCTTTTCTTTAATTTGTCTAACTCTTTCTCTAGTCAAATCAAATGTTTCTCCTATTTCCTCAAGAGTCATTGCATGTTGATTACCTAGACCAAAATATAGCCTCACAACATCTGCCTCACGAGGGGTAAGAGTATCAAGGGCTCTCTCAATTTCAGTTCTAAGGGATTCATGTAAAAGTTGTCTGTCGGGATTTGGAGACTCACCACTATTAAGAACATCATATAAATTTGAGTCTTCACCTTCAACCAAAGGAGCATCCATAGAAACATGTCTACCAGAGTTTTTAAGTGACTCTTTTACATCATTTACTGTCATATCGAGCTCTTTAGCAATTTCTTCTGCAGATGGTGCGCGTTCATGAGCTTGCTCTAAAAAAGCATAAGTCTTGTTAATTTTATTTATTGAGCCAATTTTATTTAAAGGTAATCGTACAATCCTCGATTGTTCTGCTAGTGCTTGAAGAATGGATTGTCTAATCCACCAAACTGCATAAGAAATGAATTTAAAACCTCTTGTTTCATCAAATCTTTGAGCTGCTTTAATCAATCCAAGGTTACCCTCATTTATTAGATCTGGTAACGTTAAGCCTTGATTTTGATATTGTTTAGCTACAGAAACAACAAATCTTAAATTAGCTTTCGTTAATTTCTCAAGAGCAAATTGATCACCTTTTTTAATACGCTGAGCTAGTTCAACCTCTTCCTCTGCAGTAATCAAGTCTACTTTACCAATTTCTTGTAGATATTTATCAAGAGAAGCTGTTTCTCTGTTAGTAACCTGTTTTGTTATTTTTAATTGTCTCATAGA
>CESN01002619.1_pt1 | contig 11710 bp, 9 predicted proteins | sample 531181 | NCBI WGS metagenome assembly CESN01 (sample SAMEA2621990, study PRJEB7988) | marine metagenome | isolation source: saline water (ENVO:00002010), including
GAATGTTACTATGAAATGTGCGGTTAACTATTTGTATTTAGATTTCATTCAACGAGGCTTGAGCTATAATTTTGATGCAGGACAAAAAACAAGAGCCCATATTAAGCGCGCGAGGAATCGGCCTGCAAAGAGGTGGCCGTTGGCTCTTCAGGGACCTTAACCTTGATCTGCATGCAGGCGAATTCCTTGCCATCGTAGGGCCCTCTGGGGTTGGGAAGACGACACTTTTATCCTGTCTTTGTGGCATGCTCGAGCCAAGCGAGGGCAGCGTTAGTTTCAAACTCAGCGGCACGAGTGCTCATAAACCGGAAGACCTACGCAGTCACTTTGGAATCGTTTACCAAGAACTCCAGCTGATTCCCAATGCGGACCTGCTCACTAATGTGCTCTGCGGGCGATTAGGCCGCTTTCACTCCATAAGCACCCTACTCGGTTTCCCGAAAAAATTGCGGCAAGAGGCTTACCGATTACTCTGCGAACTGGGCGTTGGTGAAAATCCACATAAATGGGCGAAACATATGTCAGGTGGAGAGAAACAACGTGTCGCCGCAGCACGTGTGCTCTTCCAAAAGCCTAAGATTTATTTTGCCGACGAGCCCGCATCTAGTCTCGATGCTTATTATGCAGGACGCGTACTCGGCTTACTCAGGCAAGAAGCCGACGAAAAGGGGAAACCTGTGCTTTGCGTGCTTCATAATGCTGAGCACATTCAGCGCTTCGCAGACATTGCACTCAGCTTAAACCAAAACGACCCTAAGGCACACAAGATGCGCCGTGTCAGGCCAGTAAATGAGGAGGCCGAAATATGAGTCTAAGTCCTACACCTCATCACGAGAAGGGTCCCGCACTCGCTGAATTGCCTTGGTATCAGCGGCTCAACTTACTGAACACCACGCTACTCATTTTTTTTCTAGCTGTCATTTTCAGCGGTAGCCAAATTCAGGGTAACGAACGTGATCTCGACATTTTAAAGAATTTGGGACGCTTCCTCTCCGAATTCTTCCCGCCCGACCTAACGGTGCTGAAGTCAACCGGTTCTGCCCTGATTGAAACCGTAGAGATCGCGATTTTAGCTACATTCTTCGCGATTATCATTTCTCTGATCATCGCCCTGGGTGCCGCCCAGACAATTGGACCGACATGGCTAGTCTTTAGCATGCGCATGCTACTCAATATCATTCGGACCATCCCAAGCCTAATTTGGGCGGTTATAGCAGTGGCTGCAATGGGTGCCAATGCCTTGGCTGGTGTCGCCGCCTTAACGATCTACAGCACCGGATACCTAGGTAAATTTTTCAGCGAGGCTTTTGAGTCAGTCGACATGAAAGTGGCACGATCGCTACGTGGGATCGGCGCAGATCCACTTCAGTCTTTCCAATACGGTATCTGGCCTCACGCCAAGCCGCTCATTTGGAGTCACTGTATCTGGATGTTGGAATACAACATACGCTCAGCTAGCATCATTGGATATGTAGGTGCAGGTGGCCTCGGTCTACAACTCCACGCCTACCAAGAATTCCACCAATGGGATCGCTTCGCTACCGTGCTTTGCTGCATTTTAATAGTCGTCACCGTGCTCGACTTCCTCAGCGAACACATACGTCGACGTATAGCGCGGCGTGATGGCTCCAATAACGCCCTCTCCGATTAAATAGTCTCTGAGGTTGAAGCTCTGCCCAGAGCGGTTTATCGCTTAAATATGACTTACGATATTTCTAATAAAAACACCCTCGTGACTGGTGCCAATCGTGGCATTGGTAAAGCCATCGTCGAAAGCTTTCTCGAGCACGGTGCATCAAAAGTTTACGCAGGAGTGCGCACCCTAGATAAAGCCGATGCACTTGTAGCGCAATTTGGTGAAAAAGTCGTTCCCGTCGATATCGACTATGACAAGCCTGCCTCCATCAAGGCCGCCGCAAAAACTGCGGGCGACGCCCATGTCGTCGTTTCGAATGCAGGCGTCCTCATCGGTGCAGGCGTCATGGACGAAGATGTCATCGAACAATTTCAGATCGAACTGAACATTAACGTCTACGGCCTAATTCGCATGGCACAGGCCTTTGCTCCAGTGCTTAAGCGCAACGGCGGCGGTGCCTTCGTTCAAATCAACTCCATTGCCTCGCTAAGCAGCTTCCCTAGAGCAACTTACCCAGCTAGTAAAGCAGCTGCGTACTCTTTCACTCAGGCGCTAAGATCTATCTTCAAGGAGCAAGGAACTGCTACATTAAGTGTCCATCCTGGTCCTATTCTAACCGACATGGCTATATCCTCAGGCTTCGCTGAAGACTCTGATTTACCAAGCGTAGTTAGCGAAGGCATTGTCGAGGCGCTCAAAGAAGGTGATTTCCACCTCTTTCCTGACCGCATGGCGAAGGACTTTGAAAAAGCATACCACAACTTCGCCGAAGCTATTATCGAAGCATAATGCTGGGGTGCGGGTTCGACTCCCGCCACCTCCACTATTTTTGCCCAGTGCTTATGTGGCTTCAGGGGCTATTGCCAAACTATTGCCCGATTATCGCCGAGTTTCACAAAATTGGCCGCATCGGCACTAACTCAATCATCGTCATTTCGCTTGGACAATTAAACCGTAGTGGAGGCAGTCCATGTCGTCGATTTGAACCGGCACCAGCGGACACATTGAGATAAGGAATTCCTACACGTCGGAAGCCCTTTGCCCATTCCGCTGGTACTTCACTATCAATCACCAAGGGACCGAAAAAGGGTAGATTGACTTGCCCTCCATGCGTGTGCCCTGCGAGGCAGAGGTCGATGGGTGATTCCGCCACCGCCAAGGCATAGTTTGGCGAATGACCTAACAAAATACGGAAATCATTCGGGTCAGACTGCTCTAACCACTGATCGATCGAGCGCATTGCCCATTCAGCCGACTTCGATTGATAGAGGCTCAGGCCATGAAGATTGAGCGCACCTGCGCCAACCTCGATTCGTTGATCACGCGACGAAAGCATGACCAAGGGCTTCAGCGCATCTGCTTTATAACGATAGAGCTCTCGTTCCGTATCCCCAAAAACAGCGTAAGTGCCAAGACGCGGATTCACTCGTTTGATGAGTGCATGTAGCTTAGCCCACTCACTCTCAAAAGTTGCGGGTGCGACGACTTGAAGAAAGTCGCCTGTGTTAATGATGATGTCTAGCTGCAATGACTCTATGCGCTCAAAGATCTCATTTTGGTAATCCTCAATTGCCCCGGCCTGAATATCGGCGATGTGCAAAATACGAACGGGCTGATCCAATTTAGGCGTTTCTAAACGTATATGTCGTATGACAAGACGCTCGGGCTCCACGTGGGTCACATAATATCGCAGAGCGAAGAGATCTAGCCCAAGAAAGGCATAGATGCCCGCTACACATATCAGCGACCTGCGCGAGCTCGCCCAAGTCAAGGCCAAGCCTAAACAGAGTAGCGCCACGCCAAGTAAAATCAGTGGCAGTTCCATCAAATTAAAATTATAGGCTCGATGAATGATCGTAAAATTAGGATCGAGCATACCGTCCTGCACGTAGAAATAATTACGAGCGATCACATAGGACACAATCGCCAGACCAAGCCAGAGTGCTGTCTTAAAGATAAATCCGCTACGTGAACGCGAGGCCACATCTGTCATCCCGAGTTCTATAAATCCTGTAGTCATACTGCAGTCTGCCTCCTGACGATTAAACGTATCCCAAATGGGATTAAGGCAAGCGCACCCAAAAACCAGCAGAGTGTTAACTCAACCGGCGCACGGAATCCGCTACGCATCGCTTTTTGATAAATCATAACTCCCATAAACAAATTAATAATCTGCAGATTACAAAAAAGAATCAAAAAGGAAATCGGGTGATTGACGAAATTACGCACGGATTCGTAGTTAGCGATTGATTTGATCTCAGGCAAAGACGCCATATGGTATAACTTCCAGATTAACGATAGGAGTATCACCGTAAATAGCGGCACTACCAGCCAAGGCTGTGCGACATACCGTAAATAAGGCGCACTGGGAAACCCGATCATCGCAATCCAGAATGGAGCCGTCATCAGCGTGATGACCATGAACGTGGCATGCAAATCACCCGCTCCGAACAATTCAATGAACCAAATAGGCATAATGCTTTCCTAATTATGAGCAGAGAATTCCGAGTTGATGGTCTTTTAACATAAGAAAATTATTATAACCACTTCCTAATCGATGCCGTCGACGATCTTCACATAGGCCCCAACATAACGATCCAAAGTGCCCGCGAGCACCTCTGCGGGCAGTGCAGGAGCAGGCGGTGCTTTATCCCAATCCAGGGACTCAAGATAGTCGCGCACAAATTGCTTATCATAGGAAGGTTGTGCACCTCCTGGCGAATAGTTGTCCTTCGGCCAGTAGCGGGACGAGTCAGGCGTCAGAATTTCGTCGATCAAGTAAAGCTGCCCCTCCGCATCTGTGCCGAACTCAAATTTCGTATCAGCTAGGATAATGCCCGAAGCGTCCGCACGCTCCACACCCATCTGGTAAAGCTTGATACTCAGGTCATGCACCCGCTGAAAGAGATCTTCGCCAATTAGCTTGGCCGCATCAATACAATCTAAGGGCATATCATGGCCACTAGCCGCTTTAGTCGTTGGTGTAAACAAAGGTTTTGGCAACTGACTGCTCTCCAGCAAATCTTCTGTCAGGTCATATTCAAAGAGTTTACCTGATTGCTGATAGGCCCTCCAACCAGAACCAGAAAGGTATCCACGCACCACCGCTTCAATTGGCAGTGGAGTTAACTTTTTCACGATCATACTGCGATGTTGGAGCTCCGGGTAGTCCTTGCCCAGCGCCACAATTCTCGCCGCGTGGTCGTCCACCAGATGATGTGGTGTGATAGCGCCCGCTTGTGCGAACCAATAAAGGCTGATCTGCGTAAGTAGGATACCCTTCCCCGCTAAGCCCTCTTGCATCACAACGTCGAAGGCTGAAACGCGGTCAGTCGCCACCATCAAAAGTGCGTCGCCCATATCAAAGACCTCGCGCACTTTGCCTGTGGCAACGAGGGGATAGGTTAAGCTCTCCACCTTCTGGAGCGCTTGCTTAGGCATAGGAAATGGTAAATGAAAAACAGCCATGCAATCTAGATGAATAACATGGGTGCTCTGCGCAAATGGATTTTAGAGGCCTAGGGCTAAAAAGTAGCGTTTTCTTAAAAAAGGGCTTGCAGAGGCTTAGTCGAAACGTAGCTTCCCTGATTCCTCCTATCTCCCGTTCGTCTAGCCCGGTCTAGGACACCTGGTTTTCATCCAGGCAACAGGGGTTCGAATCCCCTACGGGAGGCCATTTTAAAACCTTCGGCAAGAGACGTTCCGGAGGTTTTTTAATATCCACTCAGCAATAATGGGATAGGAACCCTGGCTTAGGCGAAAGGAGAAAAACGACTGAATTGGGCTAGCGAAGCTTGATCTAATAACGATGCTCAAGCACAGTGAGATTCGATACCGCCTAAAAGCAAACCCCCAACAATTCATCGTTTTACACCTGTCCATTCAAGGTTTCACTAGACTAGTATGCCTGACCCGCAAAAAGACATTATCCGACTACGTAAAGAAATCGCCGAGCACGACCGTCTCTACTATAAAGACGCCCTGCCTGAGATCGACGATCAGGCATACGATCGACTCAAAGTAGAGTTGGCGGAGCTCGAAGCAGCTATGCCCGAGTTTAACTCCGACACCTCACCCACTCAATCCGTGGGTGATGATCGACTCGATGCCTTCGAAAGCTACCGGCACCGCAAGCCCATGCTCAGCCTCGACAATACTTACAATACTGACGAGCTGATTGATTTTGGTCAGCGCTTATTTAAACGCTTTCCTAGGAAATCGCTGACCTACCTCGTCGAGCCCAAGATCGACGGCGTGGCTGTCAGCCTAACTTACGAATATGGAAAGCTAATACGTGCAGTCTCGAGGGGTAACGGCGTCGAGGGCGATGATATTACCCCAAATGTGCGCGGCATCCGAGGACTTCCCGAATCCATTGCCAACGCTCCCGAAACGCTCGAAGTCCGTGGAGAAATATACATGCGCCATTCTGAGTTCGAACGGATCAACTCTGAACGCGAGGCTCAAGGCCAAGCACTCTATGCGAACCCGCGCAACCTTGCTGCAGGTACTATCAAGCTCCTTGACGCCGCGGAGGCGCGTAATCGGCAGCTAGATATAGTGCTCTACGGCATCGGTGCGTGTGAGCCGCGAAACTACTTCACCGCGCAATCTGAAATCCAAGAAAATTTGAAAAATTGGCACTTCCCCGTGCTCGAAAAGTATTGGCTAGCCAATGGGATCGAGGACGCGTGGAAATGTATCGAAGAATTGGATAGAATTCGACCAAAGTTCACTTATCCAACCGACGGTGCAGTGGTCAAGCTGGATGATTTTATGCTGCAAGAAGAGGCTGGCTATACCTCAAAAGCACCCCGATGGGCGATTGCCTATAAATTCGAGGCCGAACGCGAAGAGACATTACTTAAAGAAATTAGCCTACAGATCGGGCGTACTGGCGTCGTCACACCCGTCGCCATCCTAGAACCTGTGCAGCTTGCCGGTACCACTGTCTCTCGAGCCACTTTACACAATGAGGACGAAATCCAGCGCAAAGACATCCGCGCTGGCGACACTGTATTAGTGCAAAAGGCCGGAGAGATTATCCCGCAAATCTTAAGTGTTAATCTCGACAAGCGTCCTGCGGACAGCCAACCCTTTAGTTTTGAAAAGCATTTAAAAACGCTTGGTTTAGAAGCAGAACGTGAACCTAGCCAAGCCGCATGGCGCATCATCAGTAAAGACGATCCGATACGCCAACAGCGCTCGCTCCAGCACTTCGCCAGTCGCGCCTGCATGGACATTGAAAACCTTGGAACTGCTGTCATCGAGCAAATTGTCGCACGTGGTCTGGTCAAAAATCTAGCCGACCTCTACAGCTTGACCGAAGCGCAATTACTTGATCTCGATAAGTTCGCCGAGAAGTCCGCTAAAAACCTCATCTCAGCACTCGAAGTCAGTAAGCGGCGCGAACTCTGGCAACTCATCCACGGCCTTGGTATTCCCCATGTGGGCAAACAGTCGGCCAAAGACCTAGAAGCTAAGTTCAACTCGCTCGAAGCAATTGCCAGCGCAACAGAAGAGTCGCTCGAAGCCATCGACGGCATAGGCAGCATTATGGCCCAAAGCATCCATGCTTGGTTTGCTGATGTGGACAATCGTATACTAATCGAACAACTCAAAGCTCACGGCCTTAATTTCAACAGTGCTCGCCAAGAAGATGGCACAGGCATTCTCGCAGGTAAAACCGTCGTGCTGACGGGATCCCTTCCCACACTAAGTCGTGACGAAGCCACCCAAATGATTGAAGCCGCAGGGGGGCGAACTAGTTCAAGTGTTAGTAAAAAGACTGACTTTGTCCTAGCAGGCGAAGCCACTGGTATAAAATACGTGAAGGCCAAGAAACTCAAGGTATCCATTCTCGACGAGAGAGCGTTCCGGGAATTGCTAAAGTAGGAATGGTAAGATTCTAGACCTCGCTTAAAATTAATGAGCGGACTCTATGGTAAGTTAATCGTTCTCACATCCTGCCTTCCTCATCAGATAGGTATTTCTGAGCGCGGGAAGCGCCTCACTCTATTTCCATTGACTTCGTAGGCTAGGCTGACATCTATCCCGCTCTTCAATGTCCCCGCCGAATCTACCTCGGCGGGTTTTCTATTTTTAATTGGAGCTCGCTTCCTTTCTATGAACGCCAAAAACATCCGTAATATCGCTATCATCGCCCACGTTGACCACGGTAAGACCACTCTGGTAGACTGCCTGCTTCAGCAAAGTGGTGCCTACCGTGAGAACCAAAAAGTGCAAGAGCGCGCGATGGACTCGATGGATCTAGAACGTGAAAAAGGCATTACTATTAAGGCTAAGAATCTTGCGGTTAAGTGGGTCAACCCAAAGTATGGTGAAGAATATACCATCAACATCGTCGACACACCAGGTCACGCCGACTTTGGTGCCGAGGTGGAGAGAGTCATGAAGATGGTCGATGGTGTGCTGCTGCTAACTGATGCCGTCGGTGGCCCACAAGCACAGACTCGATGGGTGCTTCGCAAAGCACTCGACCAAGGGCTTAAGACCATTTGCGTAGTTAACAAAGTTGATCGTGATACTTCACGCCCAGAATGGGTCCACGACAAGGTACTCGAACTCTTCCTCGACCTCGACGCCGATGAAGATCAATTCAACGCCCCATTCCTTTATGCCTCAGCAAAGATGGGTTTCGCTGACCTCGAAGTCGACGGTCCTCGCAAAAACATGCAGGATCTTTTCGAGACGATCGTCTCCCGTATTCCAGCACCGGTCATCGAAGAAGGCGAATTCCGCATGTTAGCCAGTAACATCGACTGGGATGACTACGTAGGTCGTATGGCCATCGGGCGGGTCCTTTCTGGCGAGGTGAAAGTCGGGCAGACTATTTTCACGCACCGTAAAAGCGGCAAGATTGACCGCGTTAAAGTTACTAAAATGAAGAGCTTCTCAGGTGCAGGTGATACCGACGATGTAACCAGTGCAGTCGCTGGTGATATCGTTGGCCTTGCCGGCTTTGACGATGTCGATATTGGTGATACCCTCGCTGCCTCGAAGGAAGCGCAAGCCCTCTCCTTCGTCGAAATCGACCCCGCGACCGTGCAGATGGAGTTTTCTGTCAACAACGGTCCACTCGGCGGTAAAGATGGCAAGAAAGTCACTTCTCGCCAAATTCGTGAGCGCCTCATCCGAGAGACGCAATCCAACATCTCCATTAGCATCGAGGATACCGACGACGGCACACGCTTCCTAGTCAACGCACGTGGTGCCATGCAGATCGCCGTGCTCGCAGAAACGATGCGCCGCGAAGGCTTCGAGATTCTCGTCTCCCGCCCGACCGTTCTCTACAAGGAAATTGACGGCACTCGCTGCGAGCCCTTTGAACAAGTTTGGGTTGAAGTCCCGGAGGAACAACTCGGTAGCGTGATGGAAAATCTCGCCAAACGTAAAGGTAAAGTCACCAACATGGAGCACCACAACTCTGGCGTCACCGTCGAAGCTGAAGTGCCCACTCGTGGACTAATCGGCTTTGAAAGTGACCTCGTTACGATGACTTCTGGCCACGGTGTGATGAGTCACTCCTTCTTAGAATATCGCCCACATTGTGGTCAAATCGTTACTCGTCTCACTGGCACGCTCGTGAGCATGGAGCAAGGCAAGTCAATGCCCTACGCGCTGGAAATGATACAGAGCCGTGGCAAGCTCTTCATAGGCCCCAGTGAAGAAGTTTACGCGGGTATGATTGTCGGCGAAAATCCCCGCACCGAAGATATGCCCGTCAATCCAGCCAAAACCAAGCAGCTCGATAACATGCGTTCCTCAGGCACCGATAAGAGCATCCAACTCTCCCCCCCAGTCAAGTTCTCACTCGAGCGAGCAATCGAATACATAGGCCCCGACGAGTTAGTCGAAGTCACCCCGCAGTTCCTGCGGATGCGCAAACGCGAACTCGACGAAAACAAGCGCCGCAAAGCAGCCAAAGCTGCAAAGTCGTAAAGTTCTTCAAAATAATCTAAATTAAAAGCCCTTCCGAGAAACCGGAAGGGCTTTTCTTGCGGTATCCCATCCATGCGTGCTAGGCATGAAAGCACAACCTGTTCCGCAATATAAATCACAGCCTATTGAGTCGGTGATCAATCGTCATAAAAAATGTAAGCCGCGTTTTTAGAATCTAACAACTAAGACTTAAAACGCCGCCCCGCAAGTGAAGCACTTCGCGTTTGCTTCAGCTGCGTTCGGTCAAGCCCCGGTCGATAGTTTAGGACCGATTGAAAATCTTCTGGTAACTCAGACGTGGCCTTAAACTGACGCACCTTCCCCTTAAAACTGTAATTCACAATAGTCTCACTAGAATGTAGCATCATCCGCTTTTTCTTAGTACGCATCGCTACTTCCTTGTTAAAACTAAAGTAACCATAGGTGCGATCACCGACGATCGGCAAGCCATGCATTTTACACTGAACACGCAACTGATGCGTGCGACCGGTAAGAGGCAGCAACTTAATCAGTGTGATCGGAAAACCTCCAGTAGGCGAGTTGACTGTTTGATAGCGAGTTTTAGCTGAGACGACCTGCCCTCGCTTAACAAGGCGATTACCTCGACGCACATCTTTCTTCAGATTGTCGGCCCATTCACCTACGGGAGTCTTGGGTGTACCACGGACAAGCGCGTAATAAATCTTCGTCACGTGATGCGTCGCAAATTCTTTCTTGATCGCTTGACTGATCCCAAGGTTCAATCCAAGCAGGATGACTCCCGAAGTTGGTGAATCTAAGCGATTGATGAGCCAAGCTCGACGAGACACACCGGTATCATCTGTCCAATAATAACATTCCTCCTCAAAATCGTAGTCAGCTACAAGTAACGAGCGCCGATTATCTCCCGATACATTTGGGTGTGAAAGTGCGCCAAATGGCTTTTCCAAAGCAACAAGCCCGTCCTCGTTATACGCAAGTAAATGCACTCCCACATTTAGAGGCAATTGATCGATCGGTGTGTCCTCGGGGTCTAACATTCCTTAGTTTCAACCAAGATGATTGATGTTTTGACAAAAGCATCAATACAGAATCAAAGAAATTAAAAATACACGACTGCTTTAATTGACGAAACTTAGTCACACCCTCAACGGTAGTGAAAAACTACATGGAGCGTGCGCTGTTGTCCAAAAACTTGAACCATTTCCTTCGTCCAGGGTCGAAACGGGGATCTCTTAGTAATAGCAGTTTCACAAATAAAGGTAGCTATTTCACTGGCAGACGTCTGCACAGACTTGACGTTTTCAACACGGCCATCTGCGTGTAAAGTAAAGCGCACTTGTACGCGTGTTGACGTATCAATCGGCTGGAAGAAGTCAATTTCTTGATACCACCCTGTCTGGACGGCTGCGTAGAATTGCTGTTCATACTCGCCAAACTCGCTAAAAGTCGCATCAATGGCAAGTAACCCACGGCGACTGGTCGAACCATGCGAGCGCATGAGTGGTCCTACCATAAGTTCAGGCGCGAGTCGCGGCCTCGCCCGTGGAGTGGGTTGCGCTTCGAGTGTGCCACCCGAGCTATCACCGACTTTTTGCGCCTGCTCAGCCACAGACTGCGGGCGATAGACATTGATCGGGGCATCTAGATCGGGGACTTCGAAGACTTCAGGTGCTTCGCCCACAAGGTCAACGCGACTACCGGGACCTAGGTCAGAGGCAGGATCCTGTTGAATAAAATTAGGCGCAGGTATGGGCTTCGCAAGCTGGGGCAGTACAAGTTCATCGGGCGCGCCAAGTTCACCTCCTTGTTCACCATGTCTTTCACCAGGACGTGAGGCAGGTGCATAGACGCCAGGCTCAAGGGGCGGTGTTTGTTCTAGGCTACCTTGAAGAATCTTCTGCGAATCTTCCTCACCATCAACCTTGGGCTTATTTGCGGCATCGAAAAGCGGACTATTATCAGCTGCCTGCTGCGCACGGTAGGAATATTGATCCCTACGATCAGGCTCGTTCTCGGGAGCCTCGGGACTGGCCTCCACAAATCGTGCCTCCACTGGATCAACTAGACTGATTTCATAGATTTTTGCCTCCTTCCGCGCTTGATTAGTGTCACTTTTATTCTGCGGCATCA
>CESN01099427.1_pt1 | contig 11636 bp, 5 predicted proteins | sample 531181 | NCBI WGS metagenome assembly CESN01 (sample SAMEA2621990, study PRJEB7988) | marine metagenome | isolation source: saline water (ENVO:00002010), including
CCGGGAGTTACAACAATCCCTTGCCATAAACCCTGCCCATGGGATGATTGAGCAGTCGGTGTGCTTGATGATAAGAAATGAGCACCTTCTGCAATTAACGAACCTGATACCTCAATGGTGTGTCCATCCCCGCCGTCGATTACTGTACCAGGTTCAATCGTCAAAACGCTTCCTGATTCGACTAGAACATCAGCATCAAGTGTTACGCTACCAGACCATGTTGTATCTTCTGATATTACAGAATTGTTTGCTGATAGTAACGGTAACAGCAGAGTTGAGAGGAGTAGTGCGACAATAAACTTGCTACACAACCGACACTGCCGCATGAAATCACCTTTGCTACGCTAACATATCAACCAAATGGTGGGCCCGCCCAGATTTGAACTGGGGTCTGACGGCCCCCAGCCGCCAAGTATAGGCCAAGCTAACCCACGGGCCCAAGAATCAATCTATTCGCTTGGTGCGCTGAATGGTGCGACCTCTTGGATTAAGTCCAAATGGCCAATATACATTCTGCGACAGCAATACCTCGAGAAGCCTACCTGATCTAGTGCATCAGATACTTCGGTTCCTGAAGCTACCATCTCGTTGAATTCTTCCCACTTATGGGCAATAACTGCTCCACAACTAAAACATCGTACTGGAATTATCATATTTCACACCTCATCGGTAGGACTTTTGTTTCTTTCGGCGAGCACCGCGTCCAAGTTGGTGCTTTGGTTCTTTTCTTCTTGGGTCGTTGACTAACAGACTTCTATCGAATCTTAGGTATTCATCGCGCAAGTCATCATCCTGACCTTCTGCGCCGCCATTGTAAAGCACTAGTCCTCTAGCAATTGCGGTCCTGATTGCATCTGTTTGGCCCATTATGCCGCCCCCAGTAGTTGTAATATTAATGTCGACTTTAGCTAGCCTATTCATTGCGTCAGCAATGATTAGTGGCTCCATGGCCTTTCTTCTAGCCAGGGATGGTTGTAGAATTTCGATTGGTTCACTGTTAACTCTTACTCTACCCTTGCCGGCCTTGACCGTGGCTCGGGCGATTGCAGTCTTACGCTTGCCTGATGATTCTACTGCCTTACTCTTTTTCTTAGCCATCACTGTTCACCTCCAGTCCATCTGTGACTTGGTGCGCCAAGGTTATGACTTATGTCACCAAGTGATACGAATCTTTCTGGCATACCTCTACGAATCTTACTATCGTCGCCGTGCTCATGCCCCTCTGGGAGGTCCCCATCCAAGTGACTCGGGCAACCAATCTCTACCCTAAGGTTACGCAGCGCTCTGCGACCACTGCTTTTGGCTTGGTATGGTAGCATGCCCCTTACAGCACGTTTGAGAATCATATCCGGCATTCTCGGGAAGAAAGGACCCTTTCGAGCGTGGTTTAGCTTATACTTCTCTTGGTATTTGTTAAACACCGAGGTTTTGCTGCCCGAAACGATTGCTTTCTCGGCGTTGACAATTATGACTTTGTCATCTCTGTCATCGCGGGCTGCCTTCAGTAACAAGTCTGCAGTTGCTGATGCTAGACGGCCAAGAATCATGCCCTCGGCATCAAACACGAAGGTTTTCTCACCCAAGGATAACAACCCCCTTGCCTGATGGGTTTTCGTTCATTAGCTCACCATAGGTCATAATTCGACCACCAGCGGCTTCTATTTTCTCACGAGCACCATTACTTACACTATAGGCGGCGACCGTGTGGTTACTGGATACCTCACCACTGCCGAGTAATTTGCCAGGCACGAGGATTGTTGCACCGTCTGGAGCATGGCGGCTTACTCTGCTAAGGTTTGGTTGGGCCCAGTTTTTACGACTCTTTGAGAGGCGTATTGCCACATCTCGCCAAACAGCGGAACCGGTCTCGCGAGACTGGGCTTTCAGTTGATTGATTACGTCAACCAACTGAGCGTTTGTCTTGCTATTTGGGTTACTCATTTGACTCCCTCGATGCTTTGAAGCATGCTGGCGAATCACCAGCCCGTTATGAAAGCACCGACGCGACTCGGCCCCCAAAACCCGCGAATATCGCGGCTGTTTGGCAATTATTCATACAGAATATCGCCTTTAGCATCCAACAATTCTACCGTTAGACCAGCTGCTCTACTCTGCATTATTATTTCATCATGAAGTGTGTCAGAGAAATCATCCAGCGCACCCAGGGCAGTAGCACCAACAACATCTGTCAGTTGATCTATCAGGTGATTGAGTACACAGCTAACACCGTATGCTTGACCGGCTCTAAACGCGTGATCGACACCGCCGACCTCCGGATCCTCGGCCTTCATCCTGAGCATCACCTGCTGAGAATATGCCACTAATGCGCCGTATATTGCTTCGATAATCTGTGCAGCTTCAAGATCGCCCAACAGCATTTGTGCCTCACTCAATGCCACTCTAACAGCCTGTCCGTAGGTCGCATGGGCAGCGATTAAATCAGCGGTTTCTTTCTGCATTGCTTGGTCGATTAGGCCTTTCCAGTCTTCCATGAACAAGTCACAGCGAGTTCGCCCCTTGAAGGTTCGCAGGAAATCAAAGGTGATTTACTTCAAATTTTGAAGTTCGAATCTTCGCCGTCTACGATACCTGCTTGCCGGACCGAACCATCAGCGGCAACAAACTCACCTGCTTTAGTCTGGTTATTGTATAGATTAACATCGTCAAAGCGCTTCACCATCATACCCTCACCAAGAGCAATAGTCAACGATTGCTGAATCATGCCAAGAGTTGCTACTGCACGATCTCGATGACTTGCATCGATAGTGTGGTCGGAATACCTGGCTTCCTCAAAGATTGTCAGGAATGCATCTAATTGCTCACTTGGGACCATATCAAACGCTTTTCGAACCGCCGCTTCAAATTCTCTGGTGGTCTCATAGACCTTCTTCATGAAGCCGTGCTTTCTGAAGTGTCTTACTAGATTCTTGTAGCAATCAAAGATTGCGGCAATGAATTCATTGCTTGCCTCAAGTTGTAACATCGTATCAGTCAGAATACCACGCAGAGCTTGCACCTGTCGACGGGCTTGCGTGCGCTGATAGTATGCTGCACCACCAATTATTAGCGCCATTAGTAGAATAACTAGTGCCATGGTATTAGCAGGGGTGAAGAATCCAGCATCGGCACTTGCAGATACCGGCTCTCGCCACTGTATTTCATGTGAAATATTGTCTTGGGATGGAGCAAAGAATGTCGAGCCTGGATAGTAGGCAATAATACGCCACAATCCTTGGCATGGCTGACCTTCACAGGTTCGTCCATCAAACGCCCACTCGAAACTAGCAATACCTTGTTCGTTGGTTATCGAACGATTTTCACCGTCGGTAACCCACTCACCATCGTTGGAGAAGTATTGGCGCAGGAAGAATACCTCTTCGTTTTCAACTGCCAAATCTAAACGGTCCCTAATCAACGCGATTTCACCGATAACAGGGTCTCCCTCTGAAAGGCCATTTACCCCAACATAGCGCCAAGTTTGCTGAACTTGAATGTCTACTCTGGACCTGACCAGAATATCAACATCCATGTACGAACCGTTCAATGACTTATCCGCATCTCTGGCACAGCCACCATAGTTACTCAAATCCTCTGTCGGCTCGTATGCCACACGTAATACTCGGAAGCCTTCTGTCTTACCACCCGTTGTCTCAACACCTTTCAGCGTTGGATTTTGGAGCGGGTCGCCACTGAACCAACTGATGGTCCCACGATCGTCAAGGCCCTGACTAGTACGAATACGGGCGACTGGCCTAACATTCTCCTCCGGGTCGAGATAAATATTGAGACACTTATCACCAACTGGGTCACCATTACTTTGTTTCAAGACCGCATCGATGTGGAAAGATTCCTTCAGGAACAACCGATAATATTCGGTTCCGTTAGGCGCTAACCACTTATCTGTGGTAGACTTGAAAGGCCCAACATCAGTAATAGACAAGGTAGAATTCGAGAATATCTGATAAGTCAAAGGTAGCGTTTTTGATTTGTAGCGATACTGGTCACGATTTTGTGAATCAAGCGCAGAGTAGATGATGTTGATATCTGCTTGGCCCGCTTGAACTCCCTCAATATCACATTCTATAACGAAAATGCCAAATTCATCGGTTCTCACATCGTTACACTTTGTGATTTGATTGTTGGGGTCATTCTTCATCGTATACTGCGCAGAGACAATTCTACTGGTGAGGTTGTTGCCCAGCTCATCGTAAAGGCGGCCGGTGAGTATCATTGGCTTGTCTTCATACTGGTTGGTTTGCGGATCAAACTCACCAGTGTAAACAATTTCCTCATCTGGCGCGTCAATAAAAGTGGTTCCTATCAAGTTGAAGCCATTTTCAATGTTCGGCATGAAAACGCGGAACTTCTCATTGTTCGGGACGAAGGTACATGAATCCCATGCACCGCCCAAGGTTCTGATATCAAGGTCATCAGCGAATGGTTGACAACCTTCGTTTGGTAGATTTTCCTCATATCGTAAGATAACGTTCACCGGTCCGAACCCATCAGGTAGGAAGCCTGCAGGATCCTGAGCAAGTTTGGACGGGGTAAGTGGCAAAACATCGGCCCTCAGACAACCAACGGATTCTTGCCGGCTGACAATTCCATCTTGGTTGGTATCCCAGTCGGAAAATTCGTCGTTATTTCCATCATAATAGCATAGGTGTGAATCTCCCGCACCCGGAATAGGTTCAGGAAGCGTTAGTTGTCCCGCACCTTGTGGAGCAATAGTGGCAACCAATTGTCGGTAAGTGATTCCTTGGAAGTCAGTGCCTTCAAAGATGACATCAACTAAGCCACCATTAGGTGCATTTGCGCCGTTAAGGTTGACTGGGGTAATACTTGGATCATTGGCTCCGTCATCAGTTATCTGGGCAACAAAGTTCCATGAGTCACCACTTACTCGATAATTGCCAAATTCTTCCTGCACCTGTCGCGGTAGCAAATCTGTGACAGAAATATTGGTCCGAGAGATAACCCAGATATATTGACTAACAGATGAGCCTTTGAGAAGTTTGGAGCCTGGATATTCGAACTCTAAGGAGAAATTTCCTAGCGAATCGGTACTGTTGATAGTGAAGGGGACCTCAAAGAATCCGTTATCATCAGTGTAGTTAACACCAGTCCTGCCATCGAATGACCACGTATAATTAACTGGAGCATTTCTTACTGGTTGTAGAGAGTTGTCAACTAATTTTGCTTGAATAACCGTGCTGGTATTTCGATAAAGTCTCGGAGTCGAAGTCATTTGGAAGTCAGTAGTTCCAATCACTGTAATATTGATGTATGCGCCAGTAGGTGATAGTGTACTAGTGTTACCGGTGAAGTAGTAGGCAGAATTGGTAAAGTCTACTCTTGTTCCGTATGTCTTAGCCGGGTATTGACTTAGCCAAGTAAAGTTGTAATCGTAAACCGCGTCACATGTCGAACATGCTTGTGTTGGTTTGGAGGTGAATTGAGTCTCTTGTTGGCCAATGAATAACCCATTACCGTCGATATCAATCTGTAGCGTTACTGGGTCGTCGACCCACGGTGCAAGGGTTCGGTTGGAAACTGTTCCTGTGACTCTGAATCCTTCACCGGTGTTCATTTCCGGAACAATCTCACAACGCACTGCACTGTTAGGATCTGCTGGGTCAACCGCTCCACAAGGTGGCAGATTGGTATTACCGCCGTTTACTAACGCAATTGACCAATTATTGCCAATGGTGCTGATGAATGGCCTAAGCAGCGCTGCCTCACCGGTGAGGCTTGTTGGATTGCCGTCCCAATTAGTTGGATATGGTTTGATTGCTGAAACCTCGTTGTAGTTCAGACCTGCATTAGTCAAGGCGTCGGCGTGGAATAGTGTTGCCCAGTTACCGAAAGTTCCGTCGCCGTTGTTAATCGTTTTATCGAAGTAATAAACTGGGTTGGTTCCAGGAACAAACAGCGTTCCGTCAATATTCATCCGGTGCATTACTCTAACATTTTCCGGCTCTGTATCGTCACCGTATAGGTATGGGAACGGCCATTCATCGGCAAGCTCAGGGAGAACTTGCCCGGTGACAAGATAGTCGCCTGCGGGCAGTGTTGTATTGGTATACAGACTGGTAAAGTTGCCCGTAACTGGGTCTCCAGTTACCGGATCTGTGACAACTACGTGCCGTTTTGTTAGGTCATCCCAAATGATTTCTTCATAGCCACCTGGAATTTGTCCAGGCCCGTTATCCAAACTGGCATTAAGTCGAATCTGGCGCCAAGTACCGGCAATGCCAACATCTTGCACAAATGTCACTGAGGCAAATCCGCGGTTATCTGTTCGGTAGCCGTTACCATCAAGTCCAGAGAAATTGGTTGGTGCAGAGATGTTACCAAATGGGCCGCCACGAACTGTGAAGGTAATCGGAACATTGCTAATCAACTTGGTGTAATCACCTCGCTCAGTATCAGCGGTATAGTGTGCCCAGAAGTCAATCTTGAACGGTTGCTCGCTACTCTTGAATGAGCCTATTGGTGCAATATTAGCGGTTAGATTTGCCTCCGCCCCGACGAAGTATGCTTGAGATTCAGCGCCATTGAAGGCGAACAATTCTGTTACTTCTGCATAGACTTTGTAGGTCGTATTATCACCAACGGTAAGCATTTCCGGGTAGATGTATTGATTGTAAGTAAAGTTGCCGAAATTATTGGTTGGGATGTAGATTGATTCAATTGCCTTTGTCCCATTATTCGCCCACTCTATATTGATTTGTACTGGTATGTTTGGCGCCGACTCATACTGATTGGTTACGGGGTTAATCCAGTCTACATGACCAGAGAATCGCTGTGGTGTTGTTGCGTCAATCCATAGAGTGTCTGGGGCGTCCAAGGTGATGAACGTTGGAGCTTTGTCATCCTTATCGAATACACAATCATTATCGGAATCCCAATCGCTGGATTCTTGTCCGTTATAGCACGGGAATCCTATCTCGTCATCCTCCAGGTGGTCAAAGTCAATATCCTCTAATGTGTCATTATCATCATCCTCATCAATTGCGTCTGGGCCAGTAAATGAATCGCTTGGATTTGCTAGCGCTTCTCCATCGCCGAAGTCATCGTGATCCCATGGATTGGTTGAGTTCCTATCGAATCGAATTGGCCACACGAGGATTTCGTCCTTGTCTTCCATGCCGTCCTCATCATCGTCTTCATCGATATCATCGCGCAGACCATCATTATCATGGTCAAACGCTTGAGTCAATGAAACCAGCAGTTCAACATTATTGGTTAAACCATCGGCATCCCAATCATCGTCTGCCCAATTAGAGATATTGTCGTTATCATGATCCCATGGTGACTGCTCTTCACCGGTGAAACATCCCGGGATTAATTCCTGGGCCCAATCGTCAATACCATTGTTATCATCATCGTAATCCTCTGCATCTGGGACGCCGTCATTATCGTTATCTACATCGTAATAACGTGGATTCTGGTAACCTTGAGTCATTTCGCCACGATCCCAAACCGCTTGGAAGAAACCGTCATCATCGGCATCGGCATCGTTACCATCATCGTCATTATCGTCACAATTTGTTCCGGTAAAGAACGACGCACCCTCAGGTAGGTTAATGCTCGCATCCTCATCAAGATCATCATTAGTATCCATGTCGAAATAATCCCAAATACCATCGTTATCATCATCAATATCAAACCAGTCATAGACGCCATCAGCATCATCATCAATATCGATTGTGTTATTGAATCCATCACCATCTATGTCTTCATCAATTTCATTTTCTTTGACGTCGGCACCCATTTCATCTGGGAAGTCTTGAACTGCTCCGGTATCTGAGTTCCAGTTCCATCCTTGCACACCCAATCCCAGTCCCATCCAGACAAGGAACGCGTCTCTGCTGTTGGCAATTTGACTGTAGGTTATACCAGCATCAATTGTGCCGTCACCGCCGTAATCATAGTGATAACAGCCGCCTTGAGCCCCTGGGGTACAGCTCCAATTGTTTGAGGGCCCGCCTGCTGTTTGTCCTTGGTCTAGACCGATATCTGGCCGGGTTGAAAATGGCAGACCGAGTTGTGCATTAACGCCGTTTAATGGCATCTGGTAAGCAAATGCATAGGTATAGCCACAGGAGAACCCTGTGGCAAAATTTCCAGCTGTGTAGCCACAAGTTGTCAGATTAAATGTGCCACCCATCTTTGGATCATCTATATCCATTACACCATCATTACCTTCATCTTGATCCCACCAATTCGGTAAACCATCACCGTCCTGGTCGATATCAAGACCATTGATTAATGAATCTCCATCAGTATCAATATCCCACTCATTGCCACCATTACGGGCATTCCATCGGGAGAATAAGAACCAGTAAAATTCTGGCACTTCGCCCGCAGTAACTGGTTGAGTAGTAGCATCATAGCCGTTGTAATTGAGCATCATAGCATCAAACGGATTGTGTCGGAATACCATATTCCAGTAATCTGATGCGTTGTCAGAGTATCCCTGACCATCCGCACTGCCATCCAAATCGCCGCCGTCATCAACCGGATAGTATGGCCTGTAGAACAAGTCCGTTTGGTCAAAATCGACCACTCCACAGTTACCATCATCCGGGTCATACAGATCTGATAATCCGTCATTATCATCATCCCAATCAATGCTGTTTTCCAGTCCGTCGCCATCGATATCAGAATCGATATCATTTGGTCCATCATCACGATATAACGCGCCGTTAATCAGGTGCAGATCATTGTCGTTATCAAAGTCACAATCCCAATCGATATCAAGAATGTCAATTATCCCGTCATTGTCGTCATCAATATCGTCCCAGTTTGAAATACCGTCCCCGTCCCAATCGTTGAATTGGGAAAATGATGCACGTCGAGAGGTACACCTTGGATCAGGATTCACAGGTATTGGATTTGCTGCTGTGGGGCAATTCCAGGCAGCAACATCTGCACTTGAGTCAAGAGGGAAGGAATCGTTCTCATTCTGAATCTGGTCGTCATCTAAATCATACTCAAAATTGGCTTGGTCGCCGCTTACAGCAATATTTGCTAAGTTGTCTGGATTTGGAGTACCACCCATATCGGTATCCAACCAATCATAGATTGCGTTGTAATTCTGATCGAAGGGTCGCAAACGATCATCGTCAAGATCACCATCATAGTCAATCTCACAATCCAATCCTGGAACGCCATCGGTGTCACCTCCAGGTGTTTGATACGAACCAGTATCATTATTGCGATTGTAATCATTCAAACCGTCATTGTTGTAATCTACTACTACGCACACATCGGGAATGAAATCGTTATCATCATCAGGGTCAGACATGTCGAGAATACCGTCGTTATCATCATCGGTATCTGAGCTGTCTGGAATACCGTCATTGTCGTTATCAGGGTCGAGGAAATTGGGAATTCCGTCCTGATCAAGATCGCCATCAAAAATCTTGGTAAATGAGGGAGTTCCTTGGGATGTTATTGTTGCCTCTTCGAACAGGGGATAGAATCCTGATGCAGTTGCGAGTGGCCCATTTACTCGATTCTGTTCCCAAGCCAAGAAGTCAACACCGCCAGAATAAGCAATATAATCGTTTAATTGCCATTCTCTCGCTGAATCGGTTAACTCACCTGTGTCACCCATTATGGTGGATATGGACACATTGTATGGGTCGCGATCTTGCATATCTGGCACTCCGTCATTATCGTCGTCGTCATCAAAGTAATCTTGGATGCCATCGCTATCAAGGTCACATGGCCACTTGAATTGGTCGATTCGCCCATCATTATCGTCATCCTCATCATATCGGTCAGCACCTGAACCATCGCTATCCTCATCGGTAACTCCGTCGTTATCATGATCCATAGGATTCTGGTCTGCTAAGTATAGCGTGCCTACTGGGTCACCGGTCCACGGATGTATGATGCCAGGGTCGAGGTATCTGTCGGTTGAAACATTGAGCGGATCTAGGCCTTGAGCCTCCAAAGCAGCGATATCTAAAGGCCCTTCTAGAATACCATCGTTGTCGTCATCCCAATCGTCGACGTCTGGTATACCGTCATTGTCGTGGTCCAGCGGGTCGGTTCCGTAGCAACCATCAAACCGTTCGAGTAAATCATAAATCCCGTCGTTATCATCATCCAAATCGTTCAAATCGTTGATTCCATCATTGTCGTGATCCTCTTTGTTAGATTCCTCCAGCATGACTGAGTAGGTCTCAGACAATGCCAGTAGTGCTGAGGTGTCGCTAATTATCCCTGAAGCAACGCCTGGATCAGTCCACATAATGTCGTAAAGAGCGGGATGAGGTTGGGGTGGTAACTGATTAAAATCTACCAAGGTTCCCTGCCCTGAAACTTCCCCGCCTTGTGGGACTATCTCCGGCTTGAGAATCTCTCCATCAGAGGCGATACCAAAACTCGGAGCCTCCTCGTCCGAGGCTGGCTGAACCGCCAACAAAGAGATGGTAGTACTTGAGATCATTAAGAAGACCATCAGTAGTGATAGTGTTAATTTCCGACGATTTCTTGGCTTATCTTGATAGTTTTTGATTTGCATTGCAGCACCCCGACAATATTCCACCGAGGTATGGTATATCAACGCGATAGGTCGTATGCTGGCAAGAGTATCAAGTCAACAGATTTGTATCAAAGCCAATTTTGAATTAAAAAAAGGTCCCTTGAGGGGCGAGCCCCTCAAAGGACCGTTAACTGGTACTTCTACCAGTGAAATGATGTTAACCCAGTGATTAAATCTCTAAGTCATCGATAATGCCATCATTATCATCATCGTCATCTATGTGGTCTTCAATAGCATCGTTGTCATGGTCGAATTGCCCAGTCATATCGTTGCCATCGTTGTTTTCAAACCAATCGGATAGACCGTCATTATCATCATCGTTATCAGTCATGTCAACGATTCCATCGTTGTCGTGATCATAGCGATATCCGGTTGATGTCGGTCCGCCAATCTCCTCTGTATCGAGGATGTTATCGTTATCGTCATCCAAGTCATCGGCATCATTTAGACCATCATTGTCGTGGTCACGTGTGCGGTCTTCACCTGCATCCATGACCCCGTTCCCGTTCAAATCTTCCCAATCATTTCGGTTGTCGATACCATCATTGTCAATGTCTAGGTCGACACTGTCAGAGATGCCATCGTTGTCGTGATCATAAATGTCGGTGTTTTGATTAGCATCAGTAACTTCTTCTTGGTCGTCTATTCCATCGCCATCATCATCGTTGTCTTCTGCATCATTAATTCCGTCATTGTCGTGATCTTCTGGGTTTGCATCGACATCGTCGGGGATTCCGTCGTTGTCGTCGTCATTGTCAACGTCGTCTGGAATACCGTCGCCGTCGTTATCATTGTCGCCGTTCAAGTCCTGGTTGTCTAGCTGCTGACCCTGTTGCTGATCAGTCTGTTCACCTTGTTGGCCTTGTTGCCCATTTTGGGTTTGTCCAGACTGTTGTTCGTTCTGTCCATTTTGATTTTGACCATTCTGATCGCCTTGCTCTTGTTGACCTTGTTGACCGCCCTGTTCGCCACCTTGTTGTTGTTGACCTTGGCCGTTGTCCTGTTGTTCGCCCTGCTGACCCTGCTGGCCTTGTTGGCCCTGCTGGCCTTGTTGACCCTGCTGGCCTTGTTGACC
>CESN01096491.1_pt1 | contig 11583 bp, 15 predicted proteins | sample 531181 | NCBI WGS metagenome assembly CESN01 (sample SAMEA2621990, study PRJEB7988) | marine metagenome | isolation source: saline water (ENVO:00002010), including
GCGCAGCTATTTCAGCTGCTTCCGCGACCCGAGCGGCAACTTCCGCAATTTCATCTCTATCTTCATCACCTTCTTGATAAGTATCTTCTGCTGCTTTAGCTGCTGCTTCGGCTTCAATTTGATTATGAATAGCTAGGGCTAATGCTGCAGCCGCAGTTTCTGCTGCGTTTGCCGCGGCTTCTTCAGCCTCTAATGCAGCGGCTTTTATTCTATCGGCTTCTATTGCAGCTGCAGTAGCTTTTTCAGAGGCTTGTATCGCTGCTTTTGAAGCTACCTTAGAATATTTTTGTATTTCATTTTTCTCCGTTGACTGTATATCATAACTATCTGAATATTCATCAAAGCTAATATCATATGGAGATGTTTTTTTTTTTTGAGACTGAGAATTAATTAAAGTATTTGAAAATTTACACGGAAAATCTGAACAGAGTTGTCCTGCTTCTTGGGCCTCTTCCCAAGTCTTAAAATTAGTATTACATGATGCATTACCATTTACAGGAAATGGGAAAGGTTTAGCACAACATTCGGGATTTTGGCATTGAGCTTTTACTTTTAGTAGATATTGCCCATAATCTCTCCTTAATAAATTATAATCTTTTGCATAAGGAGTTCTATTTCCTGTACAATTTTTATTATCTTTACAGTTGGCTTTTTCGGAACCCTCTCCTGTAGCTATAAATCCAGATCCTTTCCAACTAGGAGCTTGTCCAATACATTTAGATTTAAAAGGGCTACTACTTAATTTACTCGTTCGAACACCCTGACTATGATCTAAAGGATTATTCACATTTTGTACCCAGCTTTTAGGATAAGCTCCCGTTAAAATTCCTTTATATTTTTCAGTAATCATTCCACGAGTATTTTTAACAGATTTTTTAATCAAGGTTTGTGGAATAATACAGCTTCCTGAATTACTAATAATTCTAGGATATCCATTTATAGAACCATTTGGTCTTAAATGACCAGTACCACATCCGCTAGCTCTGGATTTATTTGAATTGGGTAATCGGCACCTAGAACCCCCTCCATATCCAATAGGTTCAGTTCCTCTAAAAGGAGTTCTTGTTACTGATTTTGCTAAATTTGTAGGTCCAACGGTTCCTATAACTCTTCTAGTTCCATTTAAAGAAAAGCCAACACCAGGAGTACTAACAGTATTAAAGTTATTACCTGTAGAATACATAGCCTTTGATTTTTTTTTTAAAGTGGCTATAGACATTATGTTTATGTATATATTGATTATACAAAAAGAAAACTTCTTTGATCATAATTTTCGGATAAACATCTTAATAAAAACCAATATAATCTTGTATGATAAATAGGATTTAAAAATTCTTTCCATTGATCATCTGAAAAATTATCTACATTATCACCAATTACTAGAGCTGAAATAATAGAAGCAATATTATAAAAAATAGAGGTATTACTAATTTGAGGGGGAATAATCCTTAATTCGGGAGGAGTAAATTCAGTTGGAATAATTTTTTTATTTAAATTAACTAAATCTGAACCAAGAGAGGGAATAATTTTAGAAAAGTTAATAAATATAAATGTTTTTTCTATTTTTAAAAAGTCAGACAAATCAATATTGAGTATAGTCAAGTTTTTTTCTAATAAATAATTAATAGTTTCTGCAAATGAACCGACTAATCTTACACATTCCTCATAACTTAAAAATTCATTTTTTTTAAAAATCTTTTCGAGAGATTCAATAGAGTAAGAATGACATAGAATCATCTTTTTTTCCCTAGAAATATTTAAATCATGATTTTTTAATATTGAGATATTCATATCAATAAACCAAATTGGGGTTGGAGAGTCAAATTCTATATAGTTTTCGTTTTCAGAATTTGCAATAACCGATACTACCGAATCCATCCTATAAATACTAAAATGAATATAAACTTAAATAAAAAAAAATAATAATATAAATTACATAAAAGTTATGGAAATGGAAAAATTAACAAATAATTCTATTTATCTTTTTCCATTTGAAAGGAAGGAAATAAAAAATTTAAAAAATGAAATAATAAAATTAAAGACATCCCTAAAAAATTATCAAAAAGAAAATCAACGAATGAAATTACAAATTGAAGAACATGAATTATTTGTAAAAGACTATATCACAAATGTTTATAAAAGATTAGAATATGTGGAACATTTGATTCATCCACCCCGTCCAACTTCTACTTCTTTATTAAGAACAAGAGAATTACCAATTATAAGGAGTCCTCCCCAAAAAAAAAATCCTCCAGTTAGGAAAATAACTAAGATTGTTAGTGAAAGTAGTTTATATTCTAATCCAACAAGAAATGAATTGGTTTAAAAAAATTAAAAAGTATAAACTGTAAAAAAAATTGAACTTAAAAATTGGAGTTAAGAAATAAAAAAAAAAAACCTTTTTAACAAATAGAGATATGAGTGATTTACCACGTAATTCTCGATTTGATGTACTTAAAAATAAACCGAAAAATCGAAAAAAAATTCCTAAAAGTAAAAAGAAGGTAGAAAGGGTGGTTTTAAAGGAGCAAGAAGAATGGATTTTAGAAAAAAAATCAGAAAGTACGACTTATGATATTTATAATAATGAATCTTTTCCTGTTTTAGGTATTAAAAATGTTAATAAACAAAATGAAATAAAAAAAGAAAAAAGTTTAAATTATAGTAAAAATATTTATTTAGAGAGAAATATTAAATATTCCATTTCATATAGTAATAAAATTCAACATCAAAAACCAAAAACAGTAGCTTCAATGGATATTAATATAAAAAGAGATGCTCTACTTCATGCGAAAATTAATGAATCGGTACGTGAACAAAATAAAATAAATCAAGAAAATCTTCGTGAATATTCTGATCCTGAAAATGAAGATCTTTTATATAATTCTGGGTACTCATCTTCAGAAAATGAAGAATGGTGTAATGCACTTCTAAATGAAGATAGCGATGAATACGATGATTTTTCAGAAGAGGAAGAGGACGAAATTGGTGCGTCTTATTACGGGTAAAAATTTTCACTACTGTTTTAAATGGAATTAGAAACTGAAGAATGGGTAACAGAATTAGAGAAATTAAAAGAAGATGAAACAAATTTTTTTAATACTCAATATTTAGTAAATTCAATAAATTTTATTGAAATTATAATTAATGCCGATAAAGTACAATTTTTTCAAGTTGAAAAAAAAAAATTATTAACACCAGGTATTTTAACTCAAGATGAAGTTGATAATTATAAAAAAAAAAATTTAAAAAATTATAATTTAGTTTTATTTAAAAAGATTCCGAATGAAAATAATTTAGAAGATAAAAAACTTTATAGTTTAGAAACTCAAAATAATATTATTCTTCCAAAACTTCCCAAACATTTATATGATTTATGTAATATTTATTTAATTTATGTACCCAATAAACATAAAAAATTAACAAAAAAAAAATTTTTACTAAATAATTCTCTTAAAAAAACTAGGAAAACTAAATATAAATCTATATAAAATACTTTTAATTCTTTATTTTATAGTTACTATTTTTTTATAGATCATCAAAATCAATAAATGAATCTTTATATAATAGTTGTTGAGCTTTAAGAGCAATGGGTTTTAGTTCTTCTAAACTATGCATACCTTCACAATTTAAACTAGCCATACTAATTATTTTTTTCATTTCTGAAATAGTCATATCAACAACAAATTTTTCAGATAAATTTGATGACTCTAATCCTAATATACAAGGTTTAATTTCAAGATCATTAGAGCTAGGTTCCAAATCATCATCAACAAATTCAATTCCAATATCTACATTTTCATTAATATTATTAAAATCTTTACTAACTGAAAGAAATGGAGACCAGTCTTTATCTAAAGATTTTAAGTAATTTTTATCTTTCTCATTATATACTGTAATTAAATCACACTTTGCTGTATCTGCTTTTTCATACTCACGAATACCAACTAATATCCAAGAATTACAACAAACATTATTATCTCTTTTGGATCTACCTCTAAATTTCTTCCTAATTACACATATTCTTTCTTTACCATTTAGACATAATACACTACAGTGTCCATTACCTAAAATTTTTTTTACGATAGCATACTCTTCAGAAGGATCTTCTGATTCCCTAGTTTTAGATGAAATAGATGAATCACATACAAATTTTCGTCCAATTTTTCTATTATTCCTGCCTCCTTTATTAGATCGAACCATGTTTTTTTCTTATGATTACATAAAAAAAAAAAATTCAATTCTATTTTGGATTATAATTTAAAGAGTCTTTTTGTATTGTCTGTTTTAATTTGGTAGGAGAATAATTTATACTTTTTATCAATTCAATTAAACGGTTCCGGTTACTTTCTTTGTAATATAATTTATTAAATTGTTTTATATTTTCATTAATAGAATATCTTTTTGATGGATTAAAATGAATATTATAGAGATGTATTTGAATAAATTTTTCCATAATAGGATTATTAGGAATAGTTTTTAAAAATAAATAATTTGCAAGACGTAATCCCAAAATTCCATATGAATATAAATCCCAGGTATTCCATCCTTTTAATAATTCTTTTAAAGTAAATGATCGTGTTTTTCCTGCATATTGTAAATAATATTCATAGGCTTTTTCCTTATAATCGGTAATAAATGATTCAGAAAAGGTTTGAAAAATTATATTATTTGTAATACATTCATCACAAATTTTTTTTATATCTTCCTTTTGAAGATTATTTTTTACGGAAGCTAAATAACAAAGTAAATGAACATCTATTGGCCATATATAATAATCCGGGGCATAAGTATAAAAATACTCCGATAAATTATCAGAAGTTACTTCATCAATTTGAATCGAAATACCAAAATCAATTATAATAGGTATGGATAAATCTTTTTTAAAAACAATATTTTCTCCTTTAAGATCAAATTGAACTAATCGAGCTTGAATTAATTTATGTATTGAAGAAAGTAAATATTTCATAGTCTCCATCATGGTTGCAAAAGAAAAAATCGCATTATCTGTATTTGTAAGGAAGGTAAAAAAATTATCTTTATCTACATACGGTATTCTTAGAGCAATATAGTTTTGGTCTAATGATTTAATTAATTTACACTGATCTAATACTGATTCTTGATTATCATTAATTGTGTTAAGATTAATAGAACATGAATTGGTTACAGGAGCAAAATAAAAAGAAAAATTAGGAATATTCATAATATCTTGACCTATTTCAATTTCTCTTTCTGAATTGGAACTTTTATCGTCTCTTTGAATCTTAGTTACAAAATTTGTATTTTCATCTACCTTTCCCTGACATGTAATTCCTGGATAAAAAACACAAGCAAAACCTCCTGATCCTAAAAGTTTACTCATATTTATTAATACTATTTATAAATATTCAATAGGTTAATTTAAAAACTTGTTATTTTATAAAATGAATTTTTCCATTTCAATTCAAACTATTTTATTACATAATCAAACTCCTAATTATCAACAGGTTCTGCAAATTAGTACATTTCCTCAAGGACCACTTAATAAACTAGTTAAAAAACAACGAAATCACGCACTTTCTCCCTTTGAAAATAATAAACCTAAATGTATTTTAATTATATATTCTTCTTTTGAAAAACAAAATCCTTTACATCCAAATGACCTTCCTTGGTTAGGAAGTTTTCTACAAAATAATAATTATACAATTGATTATCAAATGACTAAATCATTAAAAAATCAAATTTTAAATGGTAATTTAGTTTGGTGTGTTTATTACAATCCTACCAATAAACATCCTAAAAATAATAAACTTAAAAGATAAATTAATTTTTTTTATGAAAATTCAAAATTATTTGACCATGTTTTTTTCCATGGTATTCCCTGCTCCATCAGTGTAAATAAAGTATAATATAAGCTATGTGATTTATCTGAATAATATTTTAATACCATCTCATTCGCTATTTTAATAGGTACAATTTTATATTTTTCTAAGGTACCATATCCATATTCAAATTTTTTTGAAATAAGATTATATTTTCCACAAATTACTTTTTTTTCTTCTAAATCATAAGCCATTAAAACAATTAGACTATCTACATTTATAGAACTATTTTCTTCATAATTATATATAAACGTTAAATCATTAAAATCATATTTTTTTAAATTCAAATTAGTATCTTCGTAAGAACCCATTTTTTTAATTTTGAAAAAAAAAATTTAATTTATTCAATTTAATTTCAAATTTATAAATTGAAATTAAATTTTTAATGTATAAAAGATAAAATATGGAAAATACTACTAAATTAAATCAAGAATTAGAACCGTATTATAACAATGATTTAAATCAGTTTATATCCGAACTCAGTAGTACTGAAAAAAAAGCAATGGAAATAGCAAAAAATATATTAAAATCCTCTTTTAATATTGAAAAAAGCAATGGATTTAAAATTTACAATCAGAATAAGAAAAGGGACTAATTTTTAAATAATTTTTACTTTTGTTAAGAATAAATTTCTTTTTATTTTTTTTATTTTTTTTTGATTTATTTTTCTTTTTTTTTTTATTTTTTGATCTTTTACTCCCTCCTCCCTGCGCCCGCTGATCAGCAGCATCTACAACTCCTGTCGCATTATTTCTTGAATTATTTTCTAATTGATTGGGGTATTTTTGTGAAGTACCAGAGGGACGTTGGTCGAAAGATAACCCAGAATCTGAAGTATTTAATTTTTTTTTACTATTAGTTGTAAGTTTAGAATTTTTTCCCGGAAGATTATTAAAAGTTTGGTCGGTTCCTATTCTAGTTTTAGATTTTATATTGCCTTCAATATTTTGAATTCTTTGAGAAGGTGGTCTGTCTCCAGGTTCTTGTTCGCTTCTAGTTTCTTGACCACTTGCAGGTTGTTCTGCAGATATGAATTGTGTATTATCTTCCGGTTCTTGCAGGTTTTCCTTATCAGATTGTATCTGGCTTTGCATTTCTGGATGGACTTCTTCTGTTTGAGAGCCTTCTTCTGTTTGAGAGCCTTCTTCTGTTTGAGAGCCTTCTTCTTTTGGTTGGACTTCTTCTTTTGGTTGGACTTCTTCGTGCTCGGATTCTTTATCTAAATTATTTCTTGAGTCAGCCTCTGCCTTCATAGCGCCTGTTGCGCCATCTTGCATTTCATCAGATTGATTAGTTATTGAAGAAGCAATGCTTACTAACATATCGAGAGCTTGATCTAAAGGTAAACCAAATTTATTTAATTCCTCCATAAAACTTTTTAATTGTTTTATAACATTTCCTGCATAGGAAATTATATTTGAATTAGTCCTCATATCTGTAGCAATTTTTGCATTTTCGAGCCAAGCTGATACTTTTAAATCTATAAGATCTTCAAAATTATTTCTCAATTTGGACGACTCTAAGCCTTTACTATTTGATTTTGCAATAGCTTTACTTATTCCAGACATAATTCCATCATATTTTTCTAATGGAAGCATTAGTTGATCATTAATAGGAAATGGCGAAATAGCTTCTATTGCTGACTGAGCTGCTAGCGAGGCATCTTGTTGTTTACCTAAATCTTTATATTGTTGTTGAGTAAAAGTAAGTTCTCGTTGAGCATTTTGTAAACCTCTATTTCTAGGAATTAATCCTGTATTAACTGTATTTTTTTCCTTTTGTTGTGAATCCGATTTAAATTTAAAATTTATACCTAAAGGATTTCTCTTTTGATATCCAAAAGTGGGTGGTACTCCTACAGATATTCCAAAACTTCCTTCTTTATCGCTCTCTTTTTCTTTATTAGTATTTGAATTTTTACTGTTTATCATTTGAAGGAACTTTGATTTTAAATTATCTTGAGCATTAGTAGTTAGTTTTGAAGTAGAGTCATTGGAAGTTGTTTCTAGTTCTTCGTTGTTATTTTCAACTGGGCGTTTTTCAAGTCTACTAATATGTTCAGCTCTACCTCCTACATGATTATTTTTTTTTTTTGTATTATTTTTTTTTACTTTTTTATGTTTAGAATTTTTCATAATGTCTAATTAATATAAAAGAGGATTATATAATTAAAAAAAAAGAAATTCATTTAATTTATTTAGAATTTTTATATTTTCTATAATTTAAATCTTTAGTTGAAGTCAATGAATAATCTGAATCGTTTATAACAGGAAACATTGTTCCCATCCATTTGTATATATTTCCATTTTCATTTGCAATTTGTAATTTTCTTTTATTATTATTTTGATTTTCAGGTAATTTAAATTTTGCAAAAATCGCAGTGTGTGAAATATTACTAGAATTATTATTATCATTTGTTAATTTTTTTTCTATTTTATCTTTTGTTTTAATTAATTCGTCTTCCATATTTAAATATAGTTCTTTTCTTTCATTTAGAATAACCCATTTTCTGGCTAAATGTTCTAAAAAAGAATAAGGTTTAGATTTTTTAGACCAATATTCAAATCTTTCCATAGATTCACTATATTTTAATATTACTTCTTCATTATTTAATTTTTCACAAACTTGATTTTTTTCAATATTTAATTCAGTTTCTAGATGTAAAATATCTGATCGATTTAGATTTAATTCAAAGATTTTAGAATAATCTATTTTTTCATTTTTTTTGTTTTCCTCATCTTTATTTTTTTCTTTTGAGTTAGAAGAATCTTCTTTTTCTTTATTTTGATTTTCTTTTTTATTTATTAAAGTTTGAAAATTAATACAAAAATAATTTTTTACGAGTAAAATTCCTAGGGCGAAAGTGCCTGTACCTATAAAAGCTTTTTTATAGAAATTATTGGAAAAATAGTAAAACATTAGTTTATATAAATGAATAAAAAGTTATATTTATTTATCTTTTTTTAATAAATTAATTAAAATTTTAATTTCATTTTGTAGATTGGCTACCCGAATTCTTTCAAAAGATTTAGAGAGAGGGTGAAATTTTACTAAATAAATGTCTTCTATTTTAAAACCATAATTTTTTTCCAATATAAATTTGTACAAATTGAGTTGAAATGAATATATCCAATAGTTACTATCAGGAATATAGGATAATTCAGGATATATACAACAATCACCATATTTATTAATTTTAGTGATAGATTCGCATCTTTTCCAATCATAAATAGAAAACTTTCCATTTTTATCTATGGAAACGAAATCTATACAACCAGAAAATAAAAGTTTTTCATCATAAATCATCCATTCGGTTCGGTAGGGAATTAAATTAAATATATTTTGGAAGGATAAAAATTGAGAATATTCTTTAGAATTATTTTGAATAAGGTCTAATCGATTATTATAAAATTTTTCGATATCTTCGTGGAGTTTAGTTCCGAGAGATGAGGATTCTTGACCCTTTTTTTTCCAAGAATTTTTAATTTCATTTTTACTCATTCCAAAATATTTAGAGGATTCCCAATCCTTTCCTTTCATCATGAGATCAATTATTTTGTCTGAATCAAATGGTTTAAAAAGTTTTTTACAAATAGTGGTGATTGATGTATACCCTTTTTTTCCGTTTACAGTATAAACGTGATTAGTAAAATTGCATTTTATATTTTTATCTCTAGGGTGACTATTTATTATTTTTAATGTATCCCAACTCATATGAATAATAATATTTATTAATTTTATATTAAAATTAAATGAAGTTATTTTTTAAAATTCTTGGTATTTCTATTTTAGTAGGAATTGGTTTAAATTTAATATTTCCCTATTTATTTATTCCTTTTGAAAGTGATAAAGATAATCTAGATAATATTTCTAAATCGGATTCTTTTAAAACTCAATATTTATCTGTATTATATATTCATAGAATTTATCCTTTTACTAGTAGTTTATTGGTAGCAACAGGTATTTATATTTCGGTATTAGTAGGTAAATATTTATCAAAATATATTTGAAAATTATTATTATATTAATATTTATTAAATGGTATTAATAATAGAATGTAGAATTTCTTCTTATACAAATCGAAGTCTTTCTATTATTAAAGACCAAATAAAGAGTTTACAAGAAAATAATAATTCAATAAATTATTATTCCTTTCATGAATTTAATTCTAATTTTTCTAGAACAAATAAAAAAAATAATTTAAAAATTCCGTTAATTTTATGTTTTTCGGTAGAAGAAAATGAAGACAATTATAAACTTTGTATACCTTCACTTAAAAAAATAAAGGGTTTACTAATAGATTGTATATATTTAGAAAACATAAAAATAAATTTAATTTTCGCATCAAAAAATTATTTAAAATTAAATAACAATGAAATCTCTCAAAATTATATAAAAAATAAAAAGAATATTATTTTAGAAAATAGATATATTTATGAATTATTAAATGGTAGTTTATTATAAATATGAATTCACATACTAAAATAAAAGATATTTCATTATCTGATTTACCACAACAAATAAATGTGATTCCAAAGTTAAAAAAAGAATTTTCAGATGTTTCATTGGAAAAAACAATGGAAAAAAAGGACATATTAAAATCCTGGGATGATAATTTTTCGACAGCATTTTTGGAAGAATATTTTAAAAAAAATAAAAATTGAATCTGAAAATATTTATTTGGAGCGTACAACCTGCATTCGATTATAATTTATCGAAAAGTCATTACTTAAAAACAAACTAATAATGTCTATCACTATGAAGGTAGCCAAAAAACCAAAGAATAAAACCATAAAACTGAAAGAATTAATAGATAAAAAAAAAGATTTAAAATATGGCTTTGCTGAAATTTTAAGTGAATTAGAGACTATTAATGCTTCTAGAGGTGAGCAATTTAAATCACAGGCTTATAAAAAGGCCTGGGAAGAAATTATGTCTTATCCAGGTCCTATAATTAGTTCTTCAGATTTGAAAGGAAAAAAAGGTATGGGTAAGGTTATGATTGAAAAATTAGAAGAATATGAAAAAACTGGAAAGGTTCAAAAACTACTGGATCTTAAAAAAGATCCAATTACTTTATTAACAACTGTTTATGGAATTGGGGGTGTAAAAGCTAAATCATTGGTGAATGAGGGATGCTTAACGGTGAATGATTTACGAAAGAGATTGGATTTATTAAATGAAAAACAGAAAATAGGATTAAAATATTATGACGATATCATGGAGAGAATTCCAAGATTGGAAATAGATGAATATAAAATATTTTTGGAGAGAGCTACCAATGAAATTCAAGAAGAATTAAATATATCAAAAATTCATTTTGAGATAGTTGGAAGTTATCGGAGGGGAGCTATTACTTCGGGAGATATTGATATAATATTAACCTATTCAAGTGATGCTGCAAAAAATACTGAGATTCTCTCAAAGTTTTATAAAAAATTAACTGAAAAAGGAATGGTAAAAGAGTTACTTGCTAGTGGTACAAAAAAAAGATTAGTTATTGGAAAATTACCAAATTCTAATTATTTATTTAGAAGAATTGATTTCTTGTTTACATCACCACAAGAATATCCATTTGCTATTTTATATTTTACTGGGTCTAAAACATTTAATGTATGTATGCGTCGTCATGCATTAGTTAAAGGCTATTCGTTAAATGAGCATGGTTTCAAAAATATTCAAACCGGTGAATTAGTCGAAAATAAACTGATAAACAATGAAA
>CESN01010446.1_pt1 | contig 11574 bp, 8 predicted proteins | sample 531181 | NCBI WGS metagenome assembly CESN01 (sample SAMEA2621990, study PRJEB7988) | marine metagenome | isolation source: saline water (ENVO:00002010), including
TAATTAAACAAGTAATCGTAAATATGAACCTAGATGTAAAAACATATGTTCCAAAAAACTTTGTATACATGATTGATCAACTGAAAAACCAGGGATTTTCTTATGATGAAATAGAAAACCACCAATTTGAAATTGAATCTGGAAATAAGCTAAGTAAAGTTTACAAAAATTATCAAGAAAGGTTAAGAAACTTCAATTCTGTTGACTTCGGTGATCTAATTTTACTTCCTTTGGTATTGTTTAAAAACAATTCTGATTTATTAGTCTTTTATCAAAATAAGTTTAAATACATTCTTGTTGACGAATATCAAGATACTAACTCTACGCAGTATATGCTACTTAGATTACTTGCTGGAAGTAAAAGAAACATATGCTGTGTGGGTGACGAAGACCAATCAATTTACGGATGGAGAGGTGCACAGTTAAAAAATATATTAAACTTTGAAGTAGATTTTGAAGGAGCGAAAATTATCAGATTAGAACAAAATTACAGGTCTACTGGGAACATTTTAGGAGCTGCTACAAGTCTTATTTCTGAGAATAAAGAGAGAATTGGAAAAAAATTATGGACAAACGATCCCTCAGGACAGCCTGTAAAAATTATTAATCTTGAAAATGACGCACTTGAAGCCGTTTTTATTTCAAAAAAAATTTTTGAATTGGAAAAGGACTCTGTTCATTTATCAAGAATAGCAATTTTAACTAGAGCTAGTTTCCAATTTAAGGACATTGAGGATAGATTTATCAAAGAGGGTATTAAGTATAAAGTTGTTGGAGGTTTGAGATTTTATGAGAGAAAGGAAATCAAGGATGCAATTTCATTTTTTAAAGTTCTAATTAATAAAGAAGATAATCTATCACTCGAAAGAATTTTAAATGTTCCAAAAAGGTCATTTGGACCATCAAGTCTAAAAAAACTTTATGAAGTTTCAAACAAAAACAGTATTTCACTTTTTAATTCAATACCATTAGCATTAGAAAAAAAAATTTTCACAAAATCAGTAAACCAAAATTTAAGTCATTTTTTTAAATTGTTAGAACAATACACTACAATGCTAGAAAATTCATCTCACTTCGAAGTTGCAGGAGCTCTGCTTGACGATGTCGGATATACAGAAATGCTTCAAAAGGAAAAAACTCCAGAATCAGAGGGAAGGTTAGAAAATTTAAAAAAGTTAGTAATTGATATAAAAAATAGAGATTCTATTTTTGATTTTCTTGAAGAGGTAAGTCTTCTGACAGATAATTTAGACGATAATAAGTCTCAAGACAAAATCTCCCTTATGACCCTTCATAGTGCAAAAGGCTTGGAATTCGATTATGTTTTTCTGCCAGGTTGGGAGGAGGGGATATTTCCAAATCAAAGAAATATTGATGAAAACGGTTCAAAGGGACTTGAGGAAGAAAGAAGACTTGGATACGTTGGAATTACTCGAGCAAGAAAAGCCTTGTTTATTTCATACGCTAATCTTAGGAAACAATACAATTATTCGTTTTATCGTTCACTTCCCTCAAGATTCCTAAGTGAGTTACCAAAGGGTAATTGCCAAATTATCCCATTTGTGGAAGTCAAACAACCAATTAGTGCATCCATAGATTATGTAAGTGAAAAATTTAAAATTGGAGATAATGTTTACCATGAACAGTTTGGAGTAGGTAAAGTGCTAGGTATAAATAATCAGAAACTACAAATCAGATTTCAAAATAAGGCAGAAATTATAAAGATTTTTGATAATTATGTAAAAAAATTATAAAAATTGATAAAAGTAAATTTAGAGTTTCATAAAGAAAAATTTAAAAAATACTTTAATTTCTTAAGCTATTTTGAAAATCTTTCATACTTTAAATTAAAAAACTCTTGGATCGTTGATATTTACATTTCGAATCTTTTCGATGAAAAACTCATAAACGTTTTTTTTAAAGAAGAAAATAAAGGATTAATAAATATTAAAAATATTGATTGGATACGATTAAATGCAGATTCAGATAAATTGACAAAAACAGAACTATTTTCGATTACTCAGGGTTCAAAAAAAATAAATATTAATTCCAAATATCATTTAATTATACCTGCAAACATTGCATTCGGAACAGGTAGTCACAGCTCAACTTTGTTGTTAATTAAAAATATAGAGATAATTTTAAAGAAAATTAAAATAAATAGTAGTTTTGATCTCGGGAGTGGTTCTGGGATTTTGTCATTAGTACTAAAAAAATTCAAAATTAAAACAATTATAGCATCTGATAATGATGAAGGTGTAATTCCAGTGATTAATGAAAATAGAAAAAAAAATAATCTTAGTAGTTTTATAACATTAAATTGTAGCGAATTTAAAAATAGATTACTTGTTAATAAAAAATTTGATTTAATTGTAGCAAATTTATTTTTTAACATATTAAAAAAATTATGTTTACAATTTTCCCTTAGACTAAAAAAAGGAGGATATTTGATTGTATCAGGAATAGTAAAAAAGCAAGTAGTAGAATTAAAAAATATATACATAAAATTAAATTTTAAAATCATCAAGATTAGTTATGAAAAAGACTGGGTTTCAATCGTTTTTAAAAAAATGTCTAGAAGATGAATAAGATTATATCATTACAAACAATGTTAAATAGTATCGGGTGTGATATTTACATTTTATCATCAAGCGACGAATTTTTGAATGAGTTTGTGCCTGAGAGAAATAAAAGACTTCACTGGCTAACAGATTTTACAGGTTCTTATGGAATTGCTTTTATTTCTAAAGAAAAAAAAATATTTTTCACTGATGGAAGGTATTTGCTTCAAGCAAAAAAAGAATTAAAAAGTAATTTTGAGATTATCGATCAATCGAAATTAAGCTTGAGTGATTATATAAGAGAAAATGTAAAAAAAAAAAAAATCCTATTGGATACAAGGCTTTTTTCTAGGGATTTGGTTAATAAACTTATAAATTCGTCAAAGCCGAATCAAAATAAAATCATTCACGACAAAGACTTAATTTTAGATAAATTATGGAAAGATCGTCTTTCTTCTCAAATTAATAAAGTATATGAACTTAAGTTAAGGTTTTCAGGATTATCTAGAAAAAAAAAAATAAAAAGCTTTTTAAAGTTTTACTCTAATCATGATGCTGTAATATTGTCCTCTCCAGAGTCTATTTGTTGGTTATTGAATCTACGAGGAAATGGATTAGAATTTACCCCAATTATTTTATGCCGCATAATTGTAATTCAATCTACTATTTTTTTGTTTGTAGAAAAAAATTTAGTTGAGAAATTGAGTTTTCTTAAAAGCAGTAATTTTAATGTACACTCTCTAGAAAAATTCCCTGACTTTATAAAAAAAATTAAAAAAAATGGAAAAATATTTATTGATAAAAATCTATCATATTTCTTTTATCGACTTCTTATTTCTAAAAAAATTGATCTTGATACAAGTAAGGATTTTTGTATGTTAAATAAATCGATAAAAAATAAAAATGAAATCGAAATCTCAAGAAATTCCCATGTTAGTGATGGAATAGCCCTGGTAAAATTTTTCAGCTGGCTAGAAGATAATTGTGTAAAAAATAAAATTACAGAATATCAGGCATCAGAAAAATTAGATTATCTGAGAAGCAGAAATAAGAATTTTGTATCAAAAAGTTTTCCAACCATAGCTGCTTCTGATGAAAATGGAGCAATTATCCATTACAGCCCTAAGAAAAAAAGTAAAATTTTGAGAAATGGAAGCATTTTTTTATGCGATTCTGGAGCACAATACTATGGTTCAACAACAGATGTAACAAGAACAATATTAGTTGGTGATGCAAAACCATTTGACACTCTTAAATTAATTTATACCGATGTACTAATGGGACATATTGATATCTCAAAATTAAAGTTTCCAAAAGGAACTAAAGGCTCACAAATTGACATTTTAGGAAGATATTATCTTTGGAAAAGAGGATTAGATTACAATCACGGAACTGGTCATGGTGTAGGAAGTTTTTTAAGTGTTCATGAATCACCTCCCAATATCTCAAAAAATAGTAATAATTTTGAATTGAAACCGGGCATGATTCTTTCAAATGAACCCGGATGTTATATAAAAAACAAATTTGGTATACGAATTGAAAATCTTTTATTAGTAAAAGAAGAAAGGAATTCAAGTTTTCTTGAGTTTGAAACATTGACATTGTGTCCTTATCAAAAAAATTTAATTGACAAAAAGAAATTGAATAATGATCAAATATCTTGGATCAACAAATACCATAAAAAGATTTGGGAAACCTTAAAAGACCATCTAAACAGAAGTGAGGCGGAATGGTTAAAGAAAAATGTAAGTAAAATTTAGGTGTAAATTTCTAGCAATTTTTTTGCTGCCAGTTCAGCTTCTGTTGTAATTTCTTCACCAGACAACATTCTAGCTATCTCCTTGACGCGTTCTTGGTAGTTCAATTTTAAAATACTGATTCTAGTTTTATTTAAATTACTGTCTTTTTTCACCATATAATGTTCTTTACCTAAAACTGCAACTTGTGGCGAGTGTGTGACAACTAAGACCTGCCTTTTTAAACTGAGTCTTTTTAAGCGTTCGCCAACAGCTGTTGAAACCGCTCCACCTATACCACTATCAACTTCGTCAAAGACAATTTGTGAAGACGAATTTTTTTGTGATATCACTTTAATTGCTAAAGCTATTCTGCATAACTCTCCTCCAGATGAAATATTTTTAATTTCATCTATTTTAGAATTTGGGTTTGTCCGTATTTTAAAAACAACCTTATCAAAACCAGTTTCAGAAAATTCACTTTTAATTAATTTCGTCTCAAATTTAGCATTTTCTAATTTAAGATGGGGTAATTCAGAGTTAACCTTTCTATCCAAATCTATTGCATTTCGACTTCTCTCATTTGAGATGTAATGAGCTTTTTCTTCAAATGATCTTTTACATTTTAGATAATGATTTTCATAAGATTCAACATTTTTTTCATATCCTTCTAATTTTTTTAATTGAACTGCAAGCTGATTATTAAGTTGAAACAGACTGTTTTCGCTGAGATTATGTTTTCTTGAAATATTTCTATATCGATAGATTCTTTCTTCGATTTCTTCTAGAGAAATCTTATTTGAATCTGATTCAAGTGTTCTTGATATAGATTGTCTTGCCTCTTCTAATTCGATAGATAAAGATTCTAATGATTTATATATTTTTTGTTGTTCTTCAGTCAGTAAATCATCAATTTTTGAAAATAAATTTAAATTTTTATTCAATAGTTGTTCTATTCCTTTGGGTTCGTCAGAAATAAAATTTGTAAGTATTGCGTTTAAGGTTTCCCTTATCCTTTCAGAATCTTTAAATATTTTTTTTTTGTGTAATAAATCAAAAAATTCTCCTTCAACTGGATTAAGTTTTTTTAACTCGGTTATGCTATAATTTAAATTTTCTTTTTCAGTCTGCAAATTTTTTTTTTTTTCAATAAAGTCTAAATATTTATTTTTAGAATCTTTAAGATCTGTCCAGTTCTTTGAAAGTTGATTTAGTTCTTCTTGATAATCGCCAAATTCATCAAGACTGGACAGGTGTGTAGAGTTATCCAAAAGACCTTGTTCAGAAAACTGACTCTGAATTTCTATCAATTCTTTTGAAACATTTCTTAAACTTGAAAGACTTACAAGAGTATCATTTATAAAGGATCTACTTTTTCCATCATCACTTATTACTCTTTTGACAATAATCTCATCTTCATATTCTATATTCAAATAGTTTAAGAGTTCATATATTTTGGGAAATCTTTTTATATCAAATAAAGCTGAGACTATTGTTTTTTCTCCTTCAGGGGGTCTCATTGAAGTTTTCACTCTTTGTCCAGAAATAAGACCTAACGAATATAAAACCATTGATTTTCCAGCACCTGTTTCGCCTGTTATTACACAAAGACCCTGGCTAAAATTAAGATCAAGCTCCTCCATATACAAGAGGTTTCTAATTGATAAATGTTTAAGCATAATTAGATTAGGTCAAAGTCGTTTTTATCTAACTTTTTCAGGTCAAGCTCTTTTTTTTCAAAATCTTTAGATTTAAAATCTATTTTATGTTTTTTAATTAATTTTTTTGTTTCTGAATCCCATTCTGAACCAGAAAAATTATAGTTAAGAATTTTATACAAATAGATTACCTGTCTTTTTAATCCAAGTGAAATATAGCATTCAATAATCCTATAAATAGATTCAGGAACATGAATGGTGTTCCTGTAGTTTTTTAAAATATTTTTATATCGTTTGAGTCCTGCTAATAAATAACCTTCAGATTGGTAAAATTTCCCAACCTTTAGTTCCTTGGAGGCGAGATGATTTCTCAGTGTTTTAATATGATTTATGGACTTATTAGCATAAACTGATTTTGGAAATCTATTCTGTAACTCAGAAAAAGTTTCAAAGGCTCTTTCAGAAAATTTTTGATCTAGATTTACATTTGGCATTCTCTCAAAGTATGAATACCCTTTGAGGTATAGTGCGTAGGGAACTAATTGGTGATTTGGATTAAGTTCAATAAATTTACTTAGTGTTAGTATTGCTTCATCGTATTTATTATCAGAGTATAATGAAAATCCAGCCATTACCTGACCTTTGGAGGCTAAATCAGAATAAGGGTGTTGTAATTCCAACTCATTAAATATTTCAACAGATTTCTCAAAGTTTTCTGACTTCAGGAGCATCAGACCTTGATTATACATGCCAACATCTGATTCTTGGTAAGCAATTTTATTATCGGTAGAAGTGCAACCAAAGACAAAGAGTAGCAATAACAAACAAAAAATTTTAAAAACCATTCATTATTTTTAAATTATTTTGCTTTTTTTTAAAGAATTTTTTTAAAAATCACTCTTTGGTTGTAAAAGTCCAGTTTGATTGAGATTCAAAGATTTTTTCAAGTAATTTAATATTAATTTCATGTCCGCTGGAGGAGGTAAAGAAGGAGCCAAGAATTTTACTACCAGCAAGAGATATATCTCCAATAAAATCTAAAACTTTATGCCTAACAAACTCATCAGAAAATCTCAATCCTTCAGGATTTAGGACTCGATCTTCATCAAGTACAATTGCATTATCAAGACTTCCTCCAAGAGCTAGTCCACTTTTTCTCAAAGATTCAACCTGATTTGCAAACCCGAAGGTTCTAGCAGGGCTAATTTGTGTTATGTAAAGTTCTGGTGTAAGAAGCAATGATATTGACTGTTTGCCAATTGCTTTATGCTTAAAATTAATTTCTGAGGTAATGAGAGTATTGTCAAACGGTGAAACTCTTGCAATGCGTCCGTTGTCTAAAACTTCGACAGTTTTAAGTATCTTGATATATTTTTTGAAACCTTCTTGTGATTGGTAACCGACACTTTCAAACATTTCCACAAACGACTGTGACGATCCATCATAAACCGGTATCTCGTTACTATCAATATCAATATATACGTTATCAATTTCCAAGGCATGCAAAGCAGATAATACGTGTTCAACGGTTGAAACCATACAATCAAAATTATTAGACAATACTGTACACAAGTTAGTGGACTGAACGTTTTTATAATGCGCACTAATTGAGGTTAAGGCCCCATTTTTGCCTTTCTTTCTAAAAGTTACACCTGAATCTACTGGGGCAGGACTAATTGACATTTTAATTTTTTTACCAGTATGCAAACCCACACCACTAAAGTTTAAGCTATCCAATAAAGTTCTTTGCTTTTTTGCAAAAGAGATTTTTGGTAATTCGTTAGTATCCGTTTTACAAGTAACGGAGTTATAAGTTTTAAGTAATCCCACAATTTCATAATACACATATACTAAAAATTCACCTAATCACAAAAAATTTCAATTTGTTACAATTATGCGTAACTATCCTCAATCCATGACTCTATTCTATCAAAAACCCCAGAAATTTTGTTTTTTTTCAAATATTTATTGAAATCAAATCTGTTCTCATTTTCTGATAATTTAATTATACCTGCAAGTGTACTAAATTCTGGTTTATTATGAAAAAAATTGCTTGAATTGTTTGTTTTTCCTATCCTACTTTTTCTATTAAACAGTCTCATTGATAGATTCTCAAGCCCAAAAATTTTGCTTGCTCCCCCAGTTAGTATTATTTTATTTATACCCATTCGAGCATGTAGGTTATCAAAAAGATTGTCCCTTACTATTTCCAAAATTTCTTCGTATCTGGGTTTAATTATTCCCAGTAAAAGATTATTATTTATTTTCTTTACTTTTTCACGACTAAAAGTAATTTGTATTGTTTCATTAATGGAATGATTCAAACTACCATGAACTACCTTTGTAAACTCAGCCGATTCATCAGAAATACCCAATCCTTTTGATATATCATTCGTAACATCTTGTCCGGCTATCGGAATATTTCCTGTATAAATTATTTCTTTGTCAAGAAATACAACAATTTTTGAGGAATAATATCCAATGTCAATTAGAACCGCTCCACTTTTTTTCTCATAATCTGTCAAATTTCCAAAAGCAGAGGCAATTCCAGATTCAAAAAATTCGTCTACAAAAATTTTATTTTCAGCAAAAGCTTTATAAAAAATATTGTGAAGATTTTTGTCAATCAAAATATTATAGCTTGAAAAACCTAATTTATTTGTTTTTATTCCTATTGGATTTTCAACTATTTTTTTATCTTCAATATAAAAACTCCTTGGGAAAGAATGGATAATTTTCTTTGTTTCAAGATTATTTTTTGAAATATTATTTTTATAGATCTCCCTAACAGTTTTCTTTGAGACTCCAAAATTTCCCACCGAAATATTTGAGAAATACTTTTTAGCAATTAAATTTGAATCTGTAATATTACAATAAACCTTTTTTAATCGACTTTTATCTAAATTTTTTAGGGCAATTTCATAAACTCTAGATATTTCTTTAGATAACATTTTTTGATTTACAATTTTGTTTTTAAAAAGTCCTTTACTTCTTTTATGTCCTACTCCTACGATATTATTTCTATTTAAATCTTTCTGGAGGACAATACAAACAATTTTACTGTTTCCTATGTCATAAATACAAGTAAGATTCTTTTTTTTTTTTAAATTTAACATTTATTGTGACTTAGATAAATTCTACCTTTAATCCTAAAATCAATTTTATTAAAAGTTTCTGTTAATTTCATTAGTTTCAATTTATCAATTAAATTATTATGGAATTCTAGTTCCTCTAATGGGAAAATTATACACTTAAAATTCTCAAAAACTAATTTCCAACTTAGATCTTTTTGTAAATAAATTTCATTTAGTTTGTATGGTAAAATTTTTTTTTTATTTTCTATAATATTTTTTAAACCTAAAAAATTTTCTTCTACATTATTTCCATGTACTGTTAGTATATTACTAAATTTTCGATTATAATTTAATTTTTTACCGGTTTTATCTAAAAAAGAAAAAACTCCATTGTTATTCCAAATTATGTAAGGATTCTTCTCCTTAATATCTATTTTTAAAATTCCATTGGGATTTAACTCAAATTTAAATTTTTCGACTTCATTTATTTTTTCTAAGTCATTAGCAAGTTGCGAATAATTAAATAGCCAAAAGTTTTGATTTTTTTTAACATGAATCGAATTTAAAATTTCTGTTCTCTTGAGATATTTTAAGTTATTAATTTCTATTTTATGAATTTTTTTTTCTAATAACAAACTCTCAAAAGTAACATCTTTCTTATAATAAAAATAAATAAAAAAAAATATCATAAAAGTACCAAAAAGAAAAATAATTATTTTGGACATATTGAATGATTTAAAATAATTTCGCATAATTCTGTAAAACCAATTCCTTTATATCTAGCCATCTCTGGTAATAATGAATGTTTTGTTAGTCCTGGTTGTGTATTTATCTCTAATAAAAATAACTTTTTATTGTTTTCATCATATCTAAAATCAAGCCTACTAATGCAGTTACAATTAAGTTTATTATGAATCAAAACTGAATTCTCATTTAACGTTTGAATTATATCATTTGGCAATTTGGGATTTATAATATGTTTTGCCACCGAAAGATATTTATTATTATAATCGTACAACTCACCATCAAAAATAATTTCCATGATTCCGCATAATTGATTGTTTAAGATACCTACGGTTATTTCTCTACCTTTGATAAACTCTTCATAAATAAATTCATTGGAATATTTATCTTTCTCAAATTTTTTAAGTTGTTCAAAATTATCAATTTTATATAATTTATTACTTGACCCGCCACAGTTTGGTTTAATAATCATCGGAAAATCAAAATTCTTTTTTGATTCCAAATCATTTAAAAATCCACCTTTTGGTGTATTAACTCCGTACAGCCGAAATAAAGCTTTTGCCAATTGTTTATTCATAGAAATTGATGACGTTAGAACACCTGAATGAGTATATTCTAGTTTTAAAGCATTTAATATTGATTGGATTTGACCATCCTCTCCAAAAAATCCATGAAGACAGTTAAAGTAAATATCAGAATTTGCATTTTGAAGTTTTATTATTAGATCATCAACATCATCCGTGACATCAATTAATGAAACATCATATTTCTTTTTCAGAGCTAAAAAGACTTCCTTAGCAGACAATTTAGATATTTTGGATTCATCAGAAATACCCCCCTGAAGAATTGAAATTTTTTTAGATTTTTTTAAATCTACCAATTCGTTTTATTTCCCAATTAAGATTAATATCAAATTTGTTTTTTGTTTTTTGTCTTATTTCTTCTGCTAATAATTCTATGTCCAGTGCCGAAGCATTTTTATGATTGATAATAAAGTTAGTATGTTTACTCGATATCATCGCTCCACCAAATTTTTTGCCTCTATATCCAAGTTTGTCAATTAGTTTCCATGCCTTTCCATTTAATGGATTTGTAAAAGTACTTCCACCAGTCTTTGACGCAGATGGTTGAGATAAATTTTTTTGTCGAACAATATCTTTATGTTTACTTCTTATTTGACTCTGAGTTTTATATTTAAATTTGAATCTTGCTTTTATAATTATTGAAGTACTATCTAATGAAGTATTCCTATAACCAAAATCTATTTCTTCTTTTTTTAAACTTTTAATTTTTCCCTCCCTATTAACAATTGTAATAGAAATCAGTGAATCACTGATATTCGAATCAAAACAACCAGCATTCATTCTAATATTTCCTCCAATAGTACCTGGTATACCTCTAAGAAATTCAAAACCTCCAACACTGTTTTCCTCACAAAACTTGGCTACTTCTAAATCTTTAGCACCAGCTCCGATTTCTAACACAAAATTCCTTGAATCTAATTCTATTGTTTTAAAAATAGTTCCGAGTTTTAAAATAAATCCTTTATACCCCCCATCCCTGATCATTAAATTAGAACCTGACCCTATTATAAATAATGGAATTGACCTTGGAATAATCCTTAACAAGAAGGTTAGACAATGGAGGCTATTAATCATAATAAATACTGTGACTTTTCCACCAACACCAAACCAAGTTTTTTTTCCAATTGGGTAGTTGACATTAACTTTCAAATGTTGAGATAAAGAAAAACCAAGTATTTTTTTAAAGTGTTTCACAATATTTTTTTGCAATTTTCGTT
>CESN01105719.1_pt1 | contig 11552 bp, 11 predicted proteins | sample 531181 | NCBI WGS metagenome assembly CESN01 (sample SAMEA2621990, study PRJEB7988) | marine metagenome | isolation source: saline water (ENVO:00002010), including
TACAAAAATGGTTTTGAAGCTGCAAAAAATGTTAAGTGCCCAACAATTAATATTTTAGGTGATAAAGATAAAATGTGTCCACTAAAAGAAGGTAAGAGACTTGCTGGTTCAATTGAAAATTCAGAAGTTGAAGTTATTAAAAATTGTGGCCATATGATTTTACTTGAAGAAGCTGATCAAGCATTATCTATTCTAAAAGGCTTTGTAAAAGAAAATCACCCACCTAACTAAAAACTTGCTTTTTCAGGATCTTCTATTGAATAGCCCTCAGATCTAACTGTTCTTATTACGTTAGGTAAATCACCTTTATTGAGGGCTTTTCTGAGTCTTCGAATGTGCACATCAACTGTTCTTTGTTCAACGTAAACATCGTTCCCCCAAACAGAGTCCAAAAGCTGGTCCCTACTAAAAACTCTTCCTTGGTTTTTTGAAAGATAAAGTAATAATTTAAATTCTGTAGGGCCTAGGTGAATAATACTATTTCTTCTTTTTACCCTTTTACTAACCAAATCAATCTCAATATCGCTACATATAATCTTTTCATCTGGCAACAATTTACCTCTTCTTAAATTGGCTTTAACTCTCGCAATAAGCTCTTTAGGGCTGAAAGGTTTTACTATATAATCATCTGCACCTATATTTAAACCCTGAATTTTATCACTCTCTTCTCCTTTTGCAGATACAAAAATTACAGGAATTGATTGTGTATTTTTATTCTTTTTTAATCGATTGAGAACATCTACCCCTGATAAAATTGGCAACATCCAATCGAGTAAAATTAAATCAGGTTTTTCTTCCTTAGCTAGGAGCCAACCATCCTCTCCATTGCTTGCCGTTAAAACCTTGTAACCCTCTGATTTGAGATGAAAATCAATCAATGAAATTATATCTTTGTCATCTTCAACGATTAATATTTTATTTTCGTTCATACAATTTTTAATAAACTATAGTGCACTTTCATCAATCTTAATTCTTGAATCTTCTATAACTTCGCCGGTTTCAGCAAAAATAATTAACTCAGCTATATTTGTTGCTTGATCTCCAATTCTTTCAATATTTTTTGCAGATAAAAACATTTGTGAAACTTGAGTAATTCTTTCCTCAGGAACATCCCTTATTTCTTTAATTAATTTGCTGAAAATTGAAAGGTAAATTTTATCTATTTCTGTATCCCCAGAGCATATTTGTTTTGCAAGTTCAACATTGCCTGTTGCATGTGCATTCAGACTGTTATGTAAGCTTAATATTGCAGCATCGCCTAATCTTCTCATCCCTGAAGATAAAGATGGGGAAGCTTCTGATAACCTAAGATCTGATCTTCTAGCTAGATTACGACCATAGTCCCCACATCTTTCTAGGCATGATGCAATTTGAAGTGAAGATATTATCATTCGCAAATCTATAGCCATTGGAGCCTGTAATGCTAATAATTTGTATGTCTGATCATTTATAGATCTTTCAGCACTATCTATAATTTTGTCTTGTTTATTGCAATCTTCAACCATATCTATATTTGAAGCAATAAATGCAGACAATCCGTCTTTACATAACTTTTCAGTAAGACCTCCCATTTTTGAAACGCTTGACTTTAATTCTGTAAGTGCTTCTTCAAAGTTACTTAAAGTATGTTTAATCATTAGCTCTCCTTTAACCAAATCTTCCAGTAATATAATCTTGAGTTTTTGGATTGTTTGGGTTAGTAAAAATTTTGTCTGTAGTATCCATCTCAATTAATTGACCTAAGTGGAAAAAAGCAGTTTTTTGAGAAATCCTTGCAGCCTGTTGCATAGAATGCGTTACGATAACAATCGTGTAGTTTTCTGATAAATTCATCATCAATTCTTCAATCTTTGCAGTTGCAATGGGGTCCAAAGCAGAACATGGTTCATCCATTAGAATAACTTCTGGGTTAACTGCTATCGCTCTAGCGATACAAAGTCTTTGTTGCTGACCGCCTGATAATCCAGTACCTTGATCAAATAATCTGTCTGAAACCTCCGCCCATAGTCCCGCTCTTACCAAACTCTCTTTCACAATATCATCTAATTCGCTCTTACTATTAGTCAAACCATGAATTCTAGGCCCATATGCAATATTATCAAAAATAGATTTAGGAAATGGGTTTGGTTTTTGAAAAACCATCCCAACTCTTGCTCTAAGAAAGACAGGGTCTAATTCAGGATTGTTTACATCAATTTTATCAACTAAAATTTTACCCTTAACACGACATGATGGGATTACATCATTCATTCTATTAATACATCTAAGGAAAGTAGATTTTCCACATCCTGAAGGACCAATTAAAGCAGTAATTTTAGATTTTTCGACTTTTAAAGAAACATTATCAATGGCTTGTTTATCTGCATAAAAAACATTTACATTTTGTGCATCGATTTTTATCTCACCATTTTCTTCCATTGCCTTACCTATACATTACCATTTAGTTTCATATTTTTTTCTTAAAAAAACTGCGGCAATGTTCATTGATATTAAAAACACTAATAGAACCATAATTGCTAAAGAAGCTCTCTCACTAAATGCTCGTTCTGCACTATCAGACCACATAAAAATTTGAACAGGTAGTGCTGTTGCAGGTGAAGTTATAGTATCTGGAACATCAACTATAAATGCTACCATTCCAATCATGAGTAGTGGAGCTGTTTCGCCTAATGCTTGAGCCATACCTATAATAGTTCCAGTTAAAATCCCAGGAGCTGCAAGAGGTAAGATATGGTCTGTTGCAGTTTGCATTTTAGATGCTCCAAGACCAAGAGCTGCATCTCTAATAGAAGTAGGAACCGCTCTAATTGATGCTCTGGTTGCAATTATTATAGTTGGTAAAGTCATTAAAGCTAATACCATACCCCCTACTAAAGGAACTGATCTAGGCATCCCAAAAAAACCTAGAAATACAGCAAGTCCAAGAAGTCCAAAAACTATTGAGGGTACTGCAGCTAAATTATTAATATTAACTTCAATGAAATCTGTTATTTTACCAGGTTTAGCAAAATACTCTAAATATATTGCTGACATTACAGCAAGAGGTAAAGCCAGCATTAATGTTATAAATAAAGCGAAAGCTGACCCAACTGCTGCACCAAGAATTCCTGCACTTTCGGGTTCTCTTGAATCAGCTTTAGTGAAAAAGGTTGAATTAAAAAATAGATCTAATTTACCTTCTTCTTTTAATTTGTCTATCCATTCGATTTGCTTATCACTTAACCTACGATTTTTTTCAGGTGAACTTCTGTCCATATGTCCCTTCATTAGCATATCTACATCATCGGAAGTTTTTATCCAGGTTTGCACTATACTGCCCATTTCAAAGTATCCATTTTCCACTTTCAACCTTAATTGGTAACCTGCATTTTCAGAGACTAAACTACTTAAATTTCTCTTTTCTAGTTGTTCATTAACTTCTGGGAAAGAAGATCTAAATGATTTTTTAACTAACCCACTCCAGTTAAAGTTCCTTGATTTTTTTATATCTAATTTTCCATCTTCATTTAATATTTTTTCTGATGGTAATTGAATGGAAACTAGTGTCTGAGATTGTTGTAAAGCTGTATATCCATTGATGAATATAGTATACAAAAAAATGGCTAAAAAAGACAATGCAAATGATATTGCTAGGACACCATATAATTTAAGTCTAAACTCTTTAGCGTATCTTCTTTTTAAACTTTTTCTTATAGCTTGTTCATAATTTTGGTTATTCATATCTTTCTCCAACTCTTCGAGAAACACTTAGAGCACCAACATTTAAAATTAGAGTAATTACAAAAAGAGTAATACCCAAAGCAAATGCCGACATGGTTTTGACTGAGTCAAACTCATTATCACCAGTTAATAGCATAACGATCTGGACTGTTACTGTTGTAACGCTCTCTAATGGATTAATTGTAAGTTTAGCAGCCACTCCTACTGCCATTACTACAATCATTGTTTCTCCAATTGCTCGACTTACAGCTAATAAAAAAGCACCAACAAGACCTGGAAATGCTGCAGGTAAAACAACATGGGTAACAGTTTCTCCCTTAGTACTTCCTAAACCATAAGCTCCATCTCTGAGTGATTGAGGAACTGCTCTTATAACATCATCAGAAAGAGATGATATAAATGGAATAATCATTATCCCCATAACAACACCAGCAGCAAGAGCACTTTGAGATGAAACATCTAAACCTACTAGTAATCCTAAACTTTTAAAAAATGGTGCCGCAGTCAAGGCAGCAAAAAATCCATATACAACGGTTGGTATTCCAGCTAAAACTTCTAGAGTTGGTTTAATAATATTTCTTACTTTTTCAGATGCAAATTCAGCCATGTAGATAGCAGAAAATAGACCAATTGGAATAGCAACACACATTGCAAGAAAAGCAACTAAAAGTGTTCCTAAAATCACTGGTATCATTCCAAAGGAACCTGTTGATCCTGCTACATCTTCATCGGCAAACTTTTCAGCAGCACCTTCTCTTAAGGCAACCATAGGTGACCAGTGAGTTCCAAAGAAAAAATCTTGTATCGGATACTCGGAAAAGAAAATTACAGCTTGATATAGTAAAGCTGAGATAATACCTATTGTTGTTAAAATAGCTACCAAAGCTGCAACAAAAAAAGCTCTTCTCATTGTATTTTCTATATGGATACGTGCTTTTAGATGAGGTGAAAGTCTATAATAAGAATAAATAATTCCTGCTAATATGAACAAGAATACAAATAATAACCTTAATTTTAGTGACAAAGCATTAGTTGCTAAATATCTATCCGCTAATCCATTCATAATTTCATCATTTGAACTTAGAAGACCAGAAGATATATTTTGAATTTGAGCTAACTTTAAATATATAAAGCTTTCTGGAAGTTTAGGGTAAGCATTTAATAAAATGTCAAAAAACTGATTATCTATAAATTGTTTTGAAAATAAAGACCATACTATAAGAAGAATGGCTGATGGGAAGAATATCCACATAAATGAATAAAACCCATAATAACTTAATAGAGAATGAGGTATGACATCCTGTTTTAAACTTTGATTTCTTACTATTTTTGCCGAATAATAATAACCAGAAGTTGATAAAATAAGTATTAGAATTAAAATACCGTAAAATGATAAAAAGAAATTTAAAAAGGCCATTATTAAAACTTCTGGGTTACTATAAGATATTAAAACTTATAGTATAAAAAAAAGTTGTCGGCAAATTTTGCCGACAACTTGAAAGCAAATTACAGATTATTGAGATTAGCTGTTTGAGTAGCAAAATCTGCATCCGATAAAGGAACTAATCCAGCTGGGTATAAATAACCATCCATACTCATAGCTTTCTCAGAGATAAATTCTTCAACAAACTCTTTTAATCCTGGTACAACACCAACATGAGCTTTTTTTACATAGAAAAATAGGGGTCTAGCACCAGGGTAAGCATAAGATGAAATGTTTTCAAAGCTTAATTCTACACCATCAACTACAGATGCTTGTACCTTGTCACGATTGGTATCAAAAAATGAATAACCAAATATACCAAACATATTAGCGTCAGCAGCAAGTTTCTCAATGATAAGATTATCATTTTCGCCCATTTCGATAGCTAAACCATCCTCACGTAATTTTTTATATGTTTCTAAACCTAACTTTTTCATTCCAGCTTTCATAAATAGTGATCCCATCGCATCTCTTGTTCCAGATGTTGGAGGAGGAACCATGATGGAAATGGGTTGTGAAGGTAGACCTATCTTAGAGGTGCCCATCTTCGAGGAAACAAATGTATCAACTTGATCCCATGTTTTAAGATTATTTGGTTGCAGGTTTAAATTATTTACGTCAGTGCCACCACCTGGAAGCTCGTTAACTAATGCCGCATAAATATGGGCTATAGAAATATCAAATTGCATTGCAGCATTTGAATTTGAAAAAGCAAGGCCATCGTTTCCTACAATAAATTCTTGGTATTCAATTCCATTTGAAGAACAAACTTCAGCTTCACTCGATTTCATGGCTCGTGATGCATTAGTGACATCTGGATGCTCTAAACCGATTCCAGCACAAAATAATTTCATTCCGCCTCCAGTTCCTGTTGATTCAATTACTGGGGTTGGGTTTCCACTAGATTGACCAAATTTTTCAGCAACAATTGTAGCAAATGGATAAACAGTTGATGAACCAACTATACTTATTTGATTGCCCTCGCGTGCATTTGCCAATGAAACATTGAATGCAAGTGTAAGGGCAGAAATAAAGCCTAAAGTTGTTTTTAATTTTATCATTTATTATATCTCCAAATTTATATTTTTATTAAATAGAAAATTTTTTTTAGATAAAAGACGCTTCATTTATGTTACAGAAATATTAAACTTTTATTACAGACTAAAGCGGTTTATTTTGTTTGTATTCTCTTAAATATACCGAAAATTTGCTTCCAATACTTGGTTCAGACTCAATTATTAAGGATCCTCTATGCCTATTAATTATATGTTTAACAATTGCTAATCCAAGACCTGTTCCGCCAATTTCTTTTGATCTAGAAGTATCTACTCTGTAAAATCTCTCTGTTAATCTTCCCAAATGAACTTTATTTATTCCTGGCCCATTATCTGATACTTCTAGGCAAACGGCTGGCCAGCTATCTTTTGGAAAGTTAGGGGGCATTTTTTTAGCCTTTCCCAAAGAAATAAATATGTTACATTTATTTCCACCGTAACGAATCGCGTTCTCTAATAAATTTTGTACAACCTGAAATAATTCATCTTTGTCTCCCATTACATTTTTAGTTTTGCTACTAATTTTTAAATCAAGTTTAATTTTATCATTTACAATTTCATCATCAAAAGATTTTAAAACTTCATTAATAATTTTCTTTAGGTTAACACTTTTATTTGGATTTAAATGCTCTTGGGATTCAATTTTAGCGAGAGAAAGTTGGTCATTTACAAGCCTGGTCATTCTTTTAGATTGTTTTTCAATTATATTAAGAAATTTTTTTCTCAATATTTTATCTTCTCCTGCATTTGACATCAAAGTTTCAGTGTACCCCAAAATAGATGATAATGGTGTTCTTAATTCGTGACTAACATTTGCTACAAAGTCAGCTCTTGTTTTTTCAAGTTGTTTTTCTAGAGTTTGATCTGTCATTAAAATTACACCAACTGGTTCATCACTTTGATAATTTTCAATTTTATTTTCTTCTTTCAAATTTGAAAATATTAAAACTTCAAGAGACCAAATTTTTGGAGGTAGTCCAAAAATTTCGATTGTAACATTTCTATTTTTAGAATTATCCTCTAAAACATTTTCAATCATATCTGAAACATTAGGTTGCCTGAATATATGACGAACATCAAAATTAATAATATCTTTTCCTAAAACATCTAGTGCAATTTTATTAGCCTTTAAGATTTTATAATTTTTAGCAAAGCTAACAATAGCTACTGGAAGGCTATCGGTTAAAACTAAGTTTTGATTTATTTCTCTAATGAATTCAGAAAGTTTAGATTGATAGTATTCTTCAACAGATGAATACTTACTACCTAAATTATTAAAAACATTTGTATTTAAAAAGTTATTAAAAACTTTTGATGGAAGTTTGCCATTTTCAAATATTTTTATTTTTCTTGAAAGATTATTTTCTAATTCAATTATGAAAGACAAATCATTACGAGTAATTAGAAGAGTGATACATATACTAAAGCCCCAAACTAATAAACTTTCTATGAAAGTTATTTTTCCGATAAAAAAAAGTATTAGTAGACTTAAAATCAATCCAAGTGAGAAAAATACACATAAATAAATAGCTTTTAAAATTTTTGTCATTTGCAGGTCACACTATTAATTTTATGGCATTAAATTATTGAAAAATATAAACCTTCTTTATTACCTATCCATTTCTAGCATTTAAATTATGGGTGAATATAGCACAAATAATTAAAAAAATTAAAGATCCACCTAAACACCCTGCAATGCCATTATTTTGAAATAGAAATCCAGATAAAAGTGTTCCAAAAAATCTTCCTAATGCATTTGCTGAGTAATAAAATCCAACATCTTCAGTAATATTATTGTCATTGCTATAGGCTAGTATCAAATAGGAATGAAGAGCTGAATTAATTGCAAATAATACTCCAAATATCAATAAACCAATAACAATGACAGTGTCCAAGCCTATTATTTGAAAATCAAAAACTGTACTTATTATTAATATTATCAACTGAATAAGGGTCAGTAATATAACCCAAAATTTTGAAGATAAAATTTCTAAACTAAGACCATCTTTACTTCTTTTGATAAAAGCAGGAATAGATGACTGCACTATTCCATAACCAATAGTCCAAAGAGCTAAAAAAGACCCTACCTGCCAAAAAGACCAACCAGTAGAATATAGGAAAACAGGTAAACCAACAACAAACCAAATATCTCTTGATCCAAACAAAAATACTCTTGCTATGGATAAAATATTTATATTTCTGGATTTACTAAATAGATCTTTAAAATTTTTAGAAGGCTTTAAATTACCAAGGTCTTTTTGTAAAAAAAATAATAATATAAAACAGATCGTTAAAAAGATAATTAAAGTGAAAATAGAGAATTTAAACCCAATTGTCTCAACTAGAATACCTCCTATAAAAAAACCTAATCCTTTTGTAGTGTTTTTTAATCCTGTAAACCACGAAACCCATTTAAATAAAACACCTTCTCCTTTTCCAGAAACAATTTTTATTGCTGATTTCGAAGATGTTTTTGTTACATCTTTTGCAATACCACATAATCCTTGTGCAAACATAATCCAAATAACAGAAAGATACAGATCCCATGAAGGTGAGTAGAAGGATAAAAGATATATACCTAAAATTTGAAGTAAAATACCGACATTGAGCATTCTTTTTATACCGAGAAATGAAGCTGCCCATCCACCAAAGAAGTTTGTTATTATTCCCATAAACTCATAAAGAAGGAATAAAATGGCAAGAAGAAAAGGAGAGAAACCAAGATGGAAAAAATGAAGCAAAACGATCATTCTGATGGCACCATCAGTGAGAGTAAAGATTAAATATGAATTTGTAATTATTAAGAAGTTTTTTAAATTAAACATTTAGTGATTTACAGACCATTTTGGCTAAATCAATCATTCTACACGCGTAACCCGTTTCATTGTCATACCAAGAATAAACTTTTAGTAAATTGTTATCTGTAATTAAAGTACTATTGGCATCGACAATTGAACTTCTTGTATCATTTAAAAAGTCTATAGAAACTAAGGGATTAAATTCTATTCCTAAAATACCTTTTAGATGACTTTTAGAAGCCTGTTCAAAAAGCTCATTAACTTCATTAATGGTTGTATTATTCTTAAGTTGAAAGACACAATCATTTAAACTTGAATTTATCACTGGCACCCTGACTGCGTGGCCATCTAGTTTTCCTTTTAATTCTGGAAAAATTAGGCCAATAGCTTTAGCACTTCCTGTCGATGTAGGGTGCATAGAAATCATTGAAGATCTAGCTCTTCTAAGATCCTTGTGGGGCTTATCTAAAAGAACATTTGTATTTGTGGGGTTATGTATAGTGGTTATTTGGCCCTTTAAGATTTCAAAGTTTTTATGAACTACGCTAACTATAGGTGCCAAACAGTTTGTTGTGCAAGAAGCAGCTGTAACAATATTATATTTTGATGGATCATAAAGATGGTCATTAACACCAAAAACAATATTCAAGATTTCAGGGTTGTTTATTGGTGCAGAAACTATAACTTTTTGTATATCATTATCAAAATAACCTTTAAGTTTATCTTTTGATAGAAATTTACCAGTACAATCTAAAACTATATTGCAATTACTGTAACCCCAATCCAGATCAGAGGGGTTGAAAAAATTTGTCAATTTTAACTCGTTGCCATTAATTGATATTCTATCATGTCCCAAAGTATTTATTGAAGCATCCCAAATACCGTGAACACTATCGTACTTTAGAAGATGACAAAGAGTTTCAGCATCACAATGAGGATCATTTAAATGAATAATTTCAAAGTTAGGCGTATTAAATTTTCTATTCGTACCACCAAAAAAATCTCTTATGACTAGTCTTCCTATTCGGCCTAGCCCATTAATACCAATACTCATAATTATATTCCTAAACTAAGTTTTCACCTTAAAACTAAATACTTAAGAAAATATCATCTGCCAGTAAGAATTGTTCTAATCTAGCAATGTCTATAAAAATCTCACCATTCAATTTAATACAAATATTAGAGTATTCTTGAGCGATATTATTAACTTCTTCTAGAGTCAAGTTAAGAATTTTTGAAGCAATATGTAACTGAGTATGAGCATTCATATTTTATCTCCTTTGGTTCACATAAAATATTACGAATGTAAAAAAGTTTTCAAATTAAACTTTTGTTACAATTAAAGTTAGAATTAATTTAATTGTAATAAATAACTAATATTAATATGTTTATTTAAAATAAAATTTTATTTTCTTTATTAAAAAGCTCTATGAAAAACATTTTTTTATTCAGGCATGGTAAATCAAATTGGACGAATCCAGATCATACTGACATTGAAAGGCCTTTAGCAAAAAGAGGGCTTAGGGATGTCCCAATAATGTCAAAAATAATAAGTGAAAAATGTTCAAATATTAATTTAATTTTGTGTTCCTCATCAAAAAGAACTCAAGAAACATTAGAACTATCTTTATCTGTATTTAGTAAAAAACCAGAAATAAAAATTTTGGACGAACTTTACTTGGCTTCAAGTGATAGGCTTTTAAGTATCCTTAATGAAAATATTTTAAGTCATAATAATATAATTTTGATAGGGCATAACCCTGGCCTATTTGATTTTGTTAATGAAATAGATGATAACTTTTTATTTTTATTTCCAACATCTGCTGTGTGTCATTTGCAAGTACAAAATAATCAAAATACTAAATTAAAGTATAAAGATTTTAAAATAGATACCGCTATAAAACCCAAAGATATTTTGCTAAGTTAAAAGTAATAATTTTTTTAATTCATTTTAGGGGTTCTAAATGGGCAAATTTGAAGATGCAGAGGAATGGATAGAAGCAGAACTCAATGAGACTTTGGATGAAATGTTTGAAGCAGAATTCAGTGAGCCTATTTTAAGTAAAGAGACAAGAGAGTATATCAAAAAAATTTACCGCGGTAAAAAACCTAAGGCACTAGAAAATCGTATTTACTTTAAAAACTTACTAAAACTTCAAGCAGAATTAATAAAACTTCAAGATTGGGTGGAGAGCACAGGTGCTAAAGTTCTTATTATCTGTGAAGGAAGAGACAGCGCTGGGAAGGGCGGCGTTATTAAAAGAATTACACAAAGATTAAATCCCAGAGTTGCAAGGGTCGTTGCACTTCCTCCACCGTCTGAGAGAGAGCAGACGCAATGGTACTTTCAAAGATACGTTCCTCATTTACCCGCTGGTGGAGAAATAGTTTTATTTGATAGGTCTTGGTATAATAGAGCAGGTGTTGAAAAAGTAATGAAATTTGCAACTAGAGAGCAAGTTGAGCAGTTTTATCGTGATGTTCCTGAATTTGAAA
>CESN01065525.1_pt1 | contig 11533 bp, 8 predicted proteins | sample 531181 | NCBI WGS metagenome assembly CESN01 (sample SAMEA2621990, study PRJEB7988) | marine metagenome | isolation source: saline water (ENVO:00002010), including
TTTGGGAAACAGGCGAGGCAGTAGGGGTGATGCCGGGCGCGGAAAATGTCATTACTGGTGAGGTTCAATCTCCGCAACAAATTCCACTCGGAGCAACTCATTTTGCTATGTTTCCTCAAACCAACGCGATTCTTGCATTAGTCCTCTCAATCGCATCATTTGCCTGTGGCGGGCTTATATTATCGATACCGGCACTTTTCGTTGCCTTATCAGCCAAGAAGATCACTGATGGCATCCCGACACACCCCGATCGAGGTATTGCCAATGCGGCTTATATTGCTGCAATTGTTAACATAGTATTGTCAGTATTGATAATACTACTTTACGCTGCAACAATCGTTGCTTACATGAGTGCTGGTTAGTTAGTCCCTTTTCGAGAGGAGCGCAGCAGCACCAAATAGAGCGGCAATCGAAACAACTGCGGCAAATCCTGGAGTAGCTTCGGATTCCTTACTATCGGAGGTGGTATCAGATGCGTCAATACCGGTTCCTACTATGACCTCGCCAACCATGCCCATTGCGATATGTGGTTCACACGCATAGTAAAATGTGGTGTTATCGCTGAATGTGTAAGAGAAGTCGACGGTAGCGGCCGCAGCACCTGAATATACTCCACCCTCAACTCTAGTGCTATCGCCAATGCTCTCAATCTCTGCGACATTGTGTGGCATGTCTGCTTCTGTCCATTTCCAACAGACAGTTTCACCAACATCGATAGTCACTGATTCTTGGTCGTATGCATATCCGGAATCGTCGATGCCGATTGTTACATCACAAGGGTCAACTGGGGTCTCGTCAGCTGGGACTTCGTCTACCGGTTCATCAGTAGTTTGGTCAGTTGGAGGGATTATCACTTTGTCCACAACATGTATGATGCCATTGCTAGCGTTAACATCGGCGGTGGTGACAGTCGAGTCACCAATTGAGACCGTGCCCTCGACAACGGTGAATGTTAGGGTGTCTCCGTTACCGGCTTCTGCGGTCATGCCGTCGGTTACGTCCGCTGCTTCGACAGCGGCTCCGATGATTACGTGATGTAGCAATATGTCACTCAGTGTCTCGTTTTCCTCGTCAGTATCATAGTCATCGAGATTGATTCCGGCATCAGCGAATGCCTGGTCAGTTGGGGCGAAGACCGTAAATGGGCCGTCACCTCTAAGAGTCTCGGTCAACGCAACATGGTTAAGAGCTGAGACCAAACTATCGTGACTGCCTGTTGCTGATGCTTCATCAACAATATCGCCTGGTGTCGCTTCTTGAGCGCTCACAATAGCGAGGGTTTGGGTCAAAACAATCAAGGTCATCATTATGGTTAGTGGTCTGTTCATGGGGTAATTTCGGTCGACACGCTCTTATAAACTACTGTAATTGTGAAAACCGATCTTCCATATTGATGTGATACCGTAGTCTGTCGGCCATTCCATATAGCGATTCTACCACCCTTGTTTCTGGTTTGAGATTTTTTTGCAGCACCGTTCTAGTATCTTGATCAACCATCATATCAAAACTCTGCATGAGATTGGCTAATTTTCTCTGTAGTCTACCTCCAGTTCGGTCCCAATCCATAAGTAAGCAGACTGAGGCGCCACCGGTATTTTCGTTTCTAGTACCGTAGGTCTCATACCAGTAGGCTACTACCCGTTCGATAGTCCAACCCCTATTCAGCACTTCGATCGGGCCGACAAAACCTAATGCAACTAAAGCTCGGCGATCTCGAGGCCCCTCGACGATGATTGGCCAGTTGTATAATCGATTTTTCCGTCGAGCCTCACCAATCGCTTGTCCAGCGTTGCCAAACCGCAATTCGTAATTACCTAGTCCACTACCATCATTGCGATTTTGACTGGCCATATTATCAACTCAACGACTTTGACAATGCCTTTTTAATCAATTGTATATCATGACCAGAAATCATGATTTTCTTGGTTCTGGACTTTTGACCAGCAACTACACTAATGTTGTTTTTGGAGACGCCGAACAATTCAGCAATCACATGCATCACCGCGTTATTTGCCTTTCCACCTACTGCTTTTGCTCTTACTGCAATTTTGAGATTTTTAGTCCATTGGTCATAGCCTAGTAAACAAGATCGACTAGCCTCTGGAGTTACATGGATAGCAATCAAAATCTCGCTAGATAGGGTTTTTTCTAAGCATCCGTAAAACTCCAAATTAATGCCCAGTTTTATGTAGTCAAAGACGCTCAATAAAATGTCCTAAATTTAGTCATTGGCGAGGCGCCTTAGAGAAAAACGCAGGTTCATATACCATGGGTGAAAAAGGGACACTGAAAGGCATCGTAAGGTGTTGATAAACATTCAGCCAACGGCATTTTTCGATAACCCTTAAGGGCTACTAGAGGGGCGGATAATCAGGTCAAGTCCATGGTGGCAGAGGATACCGTTTTTTCAGTACTCTACGACAAATTTCTTTTTTGGGGCATCATCGTAGGAATTATCACTTTCGCGTGGTTATTATACGCGATGATTAGGTATCGTGCCAGCATTGTACCAGACACTACTGATCTAGACCATATTGTCGTTGGTTCCTTCCCTGTCGACCGGCATAACACCAAACTTGAGGTATTATTTTATGTCGTGCCAACTATCATTGTGGTATGGCTCGTAGTGCTTGCACTCGCATCTAACACTGCAGTATGGGTGATTCCTGATGAGGAAGAGGCTTTTGATGTCGAGGTCATTGGCCAACAATGGTTTTGGGAATTCAATTACAAAGATGAATTGACTTGGCAAGACGATGCTCGTTTGACAGGCATCGACGTTGTGTGGAGCGATAGCGACGATAATGTTACTATCCAGCATATAGCTAATACTGACGCCACCAATGTCACGATAACCGTTGGTCCAGATACAGAATCATACCCGCTCGATGTATCCACTGGTTCAACAATCATAGAGAAAACCTTCAGGAAATTCTCTGCTTTAGCGGTGGTAGTTGAGGACTCGACGGGTAACGAATTACATCGTTGGGGCCACATACCAATAAATCACAAATTATCCACGGCTGCAGGTGAGCATTTGATTATTCCATGCGATGATGAAGTCGTGCTAAATTTATTTTCTCACTCGTCTGATTACAGCGACCTAAACAGTACATATTGGGGTGTTCAACACTCCTTTTGGGTACCTGAATGGGGAATCAAGGAAGATTTAGTGCCTGGCTTGGAAGGTGGCACAGTCATGTGGTTCATGGCTGATGATCCCGGGACTTTCCCAATCCGTTGTGCCGAATATTGCGGACTGGACCACTCTAAGATGATCGGCTATGTGGATGTAGTCTCTCCAATCAGTTACGGTGCTGGATACTGCGACGATGATTCTGGCGTAGAAAAAGAAGGAGGCACCAACTAATGCGTGTCAGAACCATTACCCTACTATCAATTGTGTTAATTTCCTTGGTTATGGTACCGCAATTGGATGCTGCTCCTGGCGGGATAGGTTCAGCCGGTGACAACGGCTGTTCATGTCACGGCGGCGAGTCTTCAGATACTGTGGTGACAGTAACGGGCCTTCCGGAAGTATACAATTCTAGCGAGACATATCTGTTTACAGTAACTGTAACCAATGATGTAATGGAAATACACAACGGTGGTAGTACGGAAGGAGCAGATCCATGGAATGGCCGTGCTGGCGGTTTCAGATTATTAGCCTCCAAAGGAAGTGTAGTTTCTGTTGATCCCACGTTCGCTAAGGAGATGGACGGTGGCCTGACTCACACTGCTGAAAGTAACCACGTTAGATCATGGGATTTTGAGTGGACAGCACCTGCTGATGATTCACAATTTGTTGACTTTAAAATTTATGGCAATGCGGTAAATGGCGGCAACGGATTCAATGGAGATATGTGGAATAGTTTCGAGACCACTATTGCAGGTTTCTCAGCCGGTGAAATGGCACCGAGTGTCAGAGCATTAGTTCTCTTACTTACCGCCATCGCGCTCGCTCTAGGGTTGATTCTGCTCGGCGTGATGTGGGTTTACTACTCTCGAAACCCTGATACTTTCAGCATCTACAGTTTCTGGAGTTACCTCAAACCATGGTTAACTACAACCGACCACAAGCAAGTAGGTATCATGTATTTCTTGTATGGTTTCTTCTTCTTCCTGGTTGGTGGATTCTTGGCGCTATTATTCAGGATTCAACTAGCTGTTCCAGAGAATACTTTCCTTACTGAGACGGAGTATAACTCGTTCTTTACACTACACGGAACCACTATGATTTTCTTGGCTGCCATGCCAATGATAGCAGGTTTCATGAATTATGTTCTACCACTGCAGATTGGCGCTAAGGACCTAGCATTCCCACGCATCAACGCAATGGGACTGTGGATGCTGGTATTCTCTAGCCCGCTAATCTATACTGGGATTTTCACTGGCGAAGCCGCTGACATCACCTGGGTTATGTATCCACCATATTCGTCGCTTACTGAAGCTAACCTTGGAGAGGGCTTGTCGCAATATGGTGCCAACTTGGGGACTACTGCGTTCTTATCAGGCATGTTCATGCTCGGTGCTTCATCAACACTCGGTGGTGTTAACTTTATCACGACTGTGTTTACTATGCGAGCACCCGGTGTTACATGGATGAAGATGCCGTTGTTCACATGGTCGGTATTCGTGAGTGTATTCATGCTTTACATGTCACTTCCAGCACTCATCATCGGTCTTGTATTCTTGCTGTTCGATCATACTATCGGCACGGTGTTCTTTACCAGTGGTGGAGATAGCTTACTGTTCCAGCATTTGTTCTGGTTCTTCGGTCATCCTGAGGTATATGTAGTGATTATTCCGGCATTCGGTATTGTCTCTGAGGTACTTGCGACCAGCGCTAGAAGGTCTATATTCGGCTACAAATCGATGGTATTTGCGATGGCCGGCATTGGTGTTGTTGGGTTCATTGTTTGGGGTCACCACATGCTAACTTCTGGAATGGATGCATTTTGGCGTGCTGCCTTCATGATTACTACAATGGCGGTTGCAATACCGACGGGTGCTAAGATATTCAACTGGTTAGCAACCATATGGGGTGGCAGTTTAGTCATGAAAACTCACACACTGTGGTCCCTAGGTTTCTTAGTTACTTTCACGCTTGGTGGCATCTCTGGAATGTTCTTCCCAGTTGCTGGATTAGACGTTCACTTCCATGATTCCTACTTCGTTGTCGCACACTTCCACTATGTATTCATCGGTGGAACTGTGTTTGGAATTTTGTCTGGAGTGTATTACTGGTATCCGAAGGTAACCGGTAGAAAACTCAATGAAACCCTCGGCATGTGGCATTTCCTGATTGGTTTCTCCTCATACAATGCGGCATTCTGGCCAATGCACAAGCTTGGTATCATGGGTATGCCGAGAAGAACCCACTCTTATTTGGAGGAAACCGGCTTTGCAGAATACAATCTAGCGGTTAGCATCTTTGCGTTTATCTTCGGATTAAGTCAACTACTCTTAGTATGGAATATTTTCGCATCCGGGCGCAGTGGCGAGCCTGTTGGTAAAGATCCGTGGGGTGGATGGTCGCTTGAATGGTCAACAACCTCGCCGCCGCCAACCCCGTCATTCCATGATATCCCAACTCAGGGCGATATGAATGAATTGTACGGTCATCACAACCATGATGAGGACAAGACGACGGTAGCCGAAAAATTGTGGAAAGCCAAACCAAAGGGGGCTGAATGATGAGCGGTTTCAATAATCATGTTGACAATTCCGTTTGGGGCAGAGCCGTTTTGATGGCTGGAGCAATACTGACTATTGGCATTGTTGCTTTCGCCGCATTGGGACTCGGCGTTGGGAGCGTCAAGCACGACGAGTATATGGAAGCCAAAGGTGAGTATAAAGAGGCATTAAAAGACACTTCTCTGACTGAGAGCGAGCTATACAAGATTCATCACCATGAAATCGACGCTCACCTATCATATCTGACCTACTGGGTCGCAGGAGTTACAATACTCGCAATCAGTGGGATATACGCGATTTTCTTGGGTGTTGGTGGCTTCTTTAATTCCATACAGCCACAGGAAGATAACGGGCATGACGATCATCATGATGATCACCACGACGATCATCATGGTTCTGCATCACCGATAGTATTCTGTGCTGGTGTGTTACTATTCTTGATAGGCTTCCCTGATTTTGTTGAGGGGATGAGAGCACTGCTCTCTCAAGGTGGCACTTTCGCCCCGGGCGATATGGTGCTAAGCACTATCGGTTTGACCATTATCATGATTGGTGTTGCTAATTGGTGGCGTGAAGATTTGCCGTTCATCGGATATGGTGAGCAAATCGCTACATCTGCTCCATTCGAAGGTGAACACATCAGAAAAGCTGGATTATGGGTTTTCATCATGTCTGAAGTCATGGTATTCGCAACCTTCTTTTCATCATACCTGAGAATACGCACAGAATGGTGTACTAAGTGGGCATTCGATGAGGGTAGATGCGGTGTCGGCATGACTGAAGGTGACATTGTGATGACAGCATCAGATTACCTTCGACCAGACGGTCATGCTGGAACGGGTGACTTTTGGACTATGCTACCAGGCGCAGTCAATACTTTTGCTCTGATTATCTCATCATATACTATCGTCCTGGCGCTGAAGACAGCCAAATCAAAGGATTGGGAAGCACCCAAAGGCGCATTGAAGTTCCTCTTGCCCGATAAGAAAACGGCGGTTAGAAATTACCTCATTGCGACCTTAGCCCTTGGTTCAATGTTTATTGTCTTGAAGCTTGTTGAATGGAGCCACTTAGTCGCTGAGGGTTTTACCGTTGGCACGGTTCAAGGTTCAATTTTCTATGTTGCTACCGGCGCACACGGTTTGCACGTATTCGTGGGATTGTTAATAATGCTGTATCTAGTATTCAAGGCTGACACGATTGGTTATGATGAAGACAACGGTCAAGGAATCGAATATTTCGGTCTCTATTGGCACTTTGTTGATCTAGCGTGGGTAGTAATCTTCCCAGCATTCTATTTGTATTGAGGTGATTAAATGGGCGAACATGCAGTAACAGGATTAGAAAAATGGCTACTTGACAAAACTGGCAAAGACATCTACTTCTGGAATTTCCAAGTATTGATGTTCTTTACTCTGTTTGAAGTAGCTGCTGTTTTCTTTACCGAAATCCCTGGCACCAGCATTGCAATAACTAGATTCATGGTTTGGGGCATACTTATTGTTGTTGGAATAATCAAGGGTTATGGTATTGCTGCGTACTTCATGCATTTGCGCGGTGACCCTAGAATTTACACCAGAACAGCGCTATTTCCGGTGCTGTTTGTTCTACTGATGATGTGGGGCATTGGATTGTCTAACCCTGAAGCAATAACAGAGTTACCATCATGGTGCACACCCGATTGGGATTACGCGACAAATAGATGAAGCATTGATATAACTCCAGCCTCAGGTTGTTGCATGGTTTCCAAAAAGTCACTGTTAGCGGCTATGGTTATACTGATGTTCTGCATCTCTGCTATACCAACTGCTACGGCTTACAAAGGCTACCAATTGTCAAGGGGTCCAGTGGATGATTTTACCCTTACCAATCAGGATAACTTACAGATGAACCTAACAGACTTCCGGGGCGACGTCGTGGTAGTTGCGTTCATCTTCACCAAGTGCCCAGATGTTTGTCCAATTATCACTCAACTACTGCGCACCGTTCAGGATGAACTCGGTCAGGAGTACCAACAACATGTCTCAATTATTTCAGTTACAGTTGATCCCGGCTACGATACGCCCGAGCAACTCAAAGCCTACACTGAGATGCACGGTGCAGACTGGCCCCACCTGACTGGTGAATTGGCATATATGGAAGGTATATGGGACAGTTTTGGTTTAGTCGTCCAGAAAAATGTCCTTGCTGCTCATTTGGGTGAAATCAATGGTCACCAGTCAGCTGATTCTACGGTAGTCTTTGTGAACCAATCTGGCGTTGTTGTTGAATTGATGAATACACCAACTGCTTGGTCAACTACTAAATTCGCTGCCCAAGAGGCTGGTTGGGAATTGAACTATTCGGTCCATTCAGAATATGGCACTATGCTGACCGGCATCAACGGAATCGACGCTCCAGAGGATTATTCTTGGTATTGGAAACTAATGGCTTTCAATTCCGAGACAGAGTCTTGGGACGAGTCCGCTGGGGGCGTTGATTCGGTCGAACATCCAAACAGTGCTAATGTTGCATGGTTGGCATCGACAGCCGACGCTTCACTACTGGAGACTCCGAGTGACAATACCTCGTCAGTGTCAGTAGTTTTCCCCGACAATACCTCCGCCAGCCAGGTTATCACAGAATACACTGGCTGGCAATTAACCACTTCAGCATTTGACGGCGCAGGCATCAGTTTCACGGCGCCGGAGTCACAGTGGGGCCATTATATGGAGACCATTGATGGTGAGTCTCCTGCCGATGATAACAATAGTTGGTGGTGGGAATTGCATCAGTGGAATGAGACCTCGACATTATGGGAATCAAGTGATGTCGGAATGGATTCAATCGTCGATCCAACCTATCTTGCATGGGCGCCAAACTATACCGATGACTCGACAATCCCTGCGCCGGGAGCCTACACCGAAGACAACGGCCAAGTCTGTAACGGGCACGGCTGGGAAATGGGCAGTGGTGCAAACAAACACTGCATGTGTAATGAAGGATATGAGTGGCCAGAAGACTCAATGTTATCGTGCGTGCTCGCAGATGTTGAAGAGGAATACTATGTCGGACATTCTACCACGACACTAATTCTAGACACTCAGAGGCGTCCGGCAATTGCCTGGACTGGAGACAGCTGGAACGTCCAGGAGTTCATTGGTGACTTAGAGAGCTTAGTTGAAAATGAAGGTTTAGTTGAGGTTGAATCAAGCGGAATTCCCGGTTTTACCGCTATTGCTAGCATCGCAGCAATCTCCATTGCTGCCATCAGAATAGGTAGAAAACAACTCAACAAAGAGCGATAATTGGTATTAATTGCCACTAAATCCATAGGGCAAAATACTACAAAGAGGAATCATTCCGCAGATTTGTTGCAGAGATCGCATAGCCCGGTAGTGCGGTGGACTTGAAATCCACTGTCGTAAGACGCGGGGGTTCGAATCCCTCTCTCTGCGCCAATTCGATTAACTAAACAAAGAAGTTTTGACGATGGAAGAGTTCTCAAACTAAATCCTCTTTAGACTAATCATGCGGAGGGCTAAACTCGCACTGCTTCTCATCTTCACGATGGTTCTCGCAGGTTGCTTAGGACCTGATACCGCAGAGTGGGGCAGTGGCGGTGTCGAAGTTGATTTCTCCGTCGAGGAAACAGCAATTACCACCAGTCTTGGTGCCTCAAAATCGACCTATGAAAGTCTGTCACCAATAGGTTGCGATGTGGGTGAGGAAGTTACTCCGGCCAAAAATGCCAGTACGAAAATAAAGTTCACAGGCTTCCTTTCTGCCAGCGTATTGTACGATTCACATGATCCAATTAACGGCGCAAGAAACATGGATACCGCCGTCACTGCGGCAGTAGCCATACAAGCTATGCCGATTGGCGACGCCCGCAATCTTCAGGACGGTGATGGTGCCCGTATCGATGTTAAAGAGTGGAATGTTCCACTGATGCCCGAGACCAGAGCCGGTTCTGTCGACTTAGATGAAATCGATAGTGATACAGATTCTGACTGGTATGTCCTCGGTCTGATACCCACGACTGAGAATGTCAACGATGGCTTCTTAGCATTAACAGAGTGGCATAAACCCATTACAGTTCACGGGTATTTAATCAGTCCAACAACGGTAAATGGTTCGGCTTTTACCATCGATGGTAAGGCCCAAACAACTGGCTATTATCGGAGTTCTGGTAGTATTGCCCATACACTGACCGATAATTGCAACCTTCAAGTCGGAACGAACAACCGTCAATCAGTATACGTATTGGTTGACAAGATAGAGATTGATGACCGGGTGATAAGCGCCAGTGGCAACCATGACGATGAGTGGAAGTATGGTGATGTTCCGTTCATTGGCCGAGCCGGCTTCATCACCTTCTTCCTGTTTGTTGGTGTTGGTGGAGCAGTTGGTATGTTTCTACTGTCGCAAATGATTGTGCGTCAGGGTGCTAAGGAGACGATGAAAACTCTGCTCGGTGAGGAAGGTCTACAAAAAATTAAGCAGGTTGCTGCAGATTTACGGAATCAGAGAAAGTCTGGTTCGATTACGCCAACTGAGCGAAAGCGTCAACAAGCGAAAGAAGATAAGGCCACGCAAAAGCAACGGTCTCCTCCAAAGCGCTCCTCGAAAAAAGATGATTCTGGCATTGCCGGATTTGACCTAGACAGTGCACTAACCGGAGGTTCTGCTGATGGCCCTACAGATTTCGGTGGTGGTGCGCCATCAGTTGTCGCCACCCAAGAATCAATAAAGCTGGAAAAAACTGTGAGCAGGTCAGATGTGATCAATTCTGGTGGTTATGCACCACAAGAGTCTTGGAATCCGGCACCAGCAAAGCGCGAGCGTTCATCAGTCAGTAATGTAGTATCAAGTGAGGCCCCTCCTAAGCGGAAAGAGCACTTCTCCAGCGTTCGTAATGATCCGGCACCGCGCAAAGCCGCTGCCAAAGCACCGGTCAAACGTCGAGCGGCCAAGAAGCGCAAAGCGGCCTCACAGCCCGAGCCAGAACCAGAAAACGAGGCTAAACCAGAGCAGTTTGAGGAAGAGGACGACTTCTCTGACTTCTCGCTCTGATTAAACAATAATCCCAATTGCTCCGGGTAATACTTCCATCCTGAGTGGTGTAGAACCGATATTTTCACCATCAACGTTGATAGCTGTTGGTTTTGGTGTCGAGATTTCCAGAGTATTGAAGCGGTAATAATCAACCATTGGATGGAATACGTGTCTGCCTTCGGTTTTCAATTGGCTAAATGCTTTGAGGATTTGACCACGCTTCATTTTCTTTAGAATACCAATATCCATCATGCCGTCATCGAGTGTCGCCCCTGGCGCAAGTGGTAATAGTGAGCCACCAGTTTGGCTGTTTTGAATTAAGAATAAGGTGAAATCATCTTCAATCGCGTATCCGTCTATGGATAGGGTTGCATGTCGTCGATTGTTAGCCATGATTGCCAGCAGTATTCCTACATCGTAACGCATGGGACCCATCCAGCGCATTTTCTCTGCTCTAATAGTCGAGTCAACCCCCAACCCCCAAGTCACAAGGTTAACACTGTAGCGGGTTAGCTCTCCATTTTCATTACCTGGCAAGCCAGCAACCATGTCAACTTTCGCCAAGTCCAGTAGTTGATAATTACCGCCACAGATGCGATTAATCGCCTCCTCAGTGCTAGTGATTTTGAGATCATTAGCCATCGAATTTCCGGTTCCCGCAGGTATGAGACCAACCCGGCACGAGGATTTTACCTGCATAAGGCCGGTGATAACCTCTGACAAACTTCCATCACCGCCCACTACTGCCACCACATCGGTTGCTTGGGTCGACAAATTTGCCGCTAATTTGATTAACTCA
>CESN01018961.1_pt1 | contig 11491 bp, 9 predicted proteins | sample 531181 | NCBI WGS metagenome assembly CESN01 (sample SAMEA2621990, study PRJEB7988) | marine metagenome | isolation source: saline water (ENVO:00002010), including
ATAACGGTATTGATACAGATTTATCTGATTTAAATTTTGAAGATAAAGATGATTTGGAAATACCAGCTTTTTTGAGAAGACAAACTAATTAGAAATTATGCTCAATGTCACTGGAAGGAATAAAACATTATCCGGTGATGTTGAATGAAGTGATTAATTATTTATCAGATCAAAAAAATATTATTGATTGTACTTTTGGTGGTGGCGGATACTCCAAAAAAATATTAGAAAAATTTCCAAATTCAAAAGTAACTGGAATTGATAGAGATAAAAGAGTTATAAAAATTGCTGAAAAGTTAAATAAGAAATTTCCAAAGAGATTCAGGTTTCAAAATATTAAGTTTTCTGAAATTAATAGTATTAAAGATTTTCAAAATAATGATTATTTTATTTTAGATTTAGGAGTATCAAATTTTCAGCTAAGAGATTCTGAAAGAAGCTTTTCTTTTAATTCCGACAAAAAACTTGACATGGGAATGGGTTTAAATTTAAGAAATGCATATGATTTAATTAATCAGGGTTCAATGGAATATTTAAAAAATATTTTTAAGTTTTTTGGAGAAGAAAAGTTTTCATCAAAAATTGCAAAAAAAATAGTTAACTTAAGAGAAAAAGAAAATATAGTAAATTCTCAAGATTTATCGAATATTATCAATAATATAAAATTTAAAAAGGGAAAAACAAATCCATCGACGAAATCATTTCAGGCTCTTAGAATGATTGTCAATGAAGAAATTTCGGAGATATTTAAAGTCTTAAAATATATTATTGAAAATTGTAAAGTTAATGCAGTTATTATAGTTGTCAGCTTTCACTCACTCGAGGATAAATTGGTTAAAAAAATTTTTAATTTTTACGGAAAAAATCTTCCAGTATCTCGATATATACCAACTGTAAATAAATATATTAATACTCCTATAAAAATACTTACCAAAAAACCAATTGTAGCAAGCAAAAATGAAATTAAAGAAAACCCAAGCTCCCGTTCAGCCAAATTAAGGGTAATTAAAAAAATTAACAACTCAAATAAAGATCTGAAAAGAGCTGATTTAAACATGGAAAGATACTTTAATCTAGAAGAGAACTATGTTTAAAAATATTCTCATTAGCCTCGCAATAATAATAATAGGTAGTTTTTTTACTAATTCATACAAAAAACAATCAAAATATTTAGAAATTCAAATAGTAGATAAAAAAAAAAAAATTTTTAATTTAAAAAAAGAAAATATTTTAGAGTATCAAGAAAATATTTATTTAAAATCTCCAGAAAATATTAAAATTTTAGCAAATAAATACCTAGAAAATAATTATATTTTTTTTGAAGAAACTAATATTCATTATTTAGAGCTGAATGAAAAAAAATAATCAATTAAATTTATATTTTGATGAGAATATCCATTCTAAAAAAAATAATAAGTATTTAGATAATAGAATAAATATTATTATATTAGTATTTTTAATTTTAAGTCTACTAACCGTCTCTAAACTTTTTTTAATTGGTTTCGAAAAAAAAGAGTTTCATATTAATGAAATTAACTTTGATGAAAATATTAAACGAAGGGCTATTGTCGATCATAATAATAACGTTTTGGCACAGAGTATTAAAACTCATGATCTTTTAATCAGAACGAAAAGAATAAGAAATTTTGCTAATTTAAATTTGAAATTAAGATTACAGTTTCCTGATATAGATTTAAAAAAAATTAAAAATTTTAACGAACGTACATTTCATATAATTAAAAAAAATCTAAGTTCAGCAGAGTATAATAAAGCATTAAACCTTGGTGAGCCTTCTATAGAGTTAGTTAGAAACGAAATTAGAATTTATCCAAATAAAAACCTTTTTTCTCATATAATTGGAAATGTAGATATAGATCAACAAGGTGTTTCAGGTTTAGAACTTTATCTAAATGATGAAATTTTGGATGAAGAGAAAATTAATGAACCTATTGTACTATCTGTAAATCAAAATATTCAATTTATTGTAAGAGAAACATTAAATGAAAATGTTAAACTCTTTAAAGCGAAGGGTGCATCAGCAGTTTTGATCAATGCTCAAAATGGAAAGATATTATCTATGGTATCATTGCCAGATTTTAACCCAAATGACAGAAAACAACTTTTTTACAAAGATCATTTATTTAATAAAAATACCAAAGGTCTCTATGAACTTGGATCTGTTTTCAAAACGTTTGTCATCGCTAATGCACTTGATGCAGGGACAGTGACTAGGTATAAATTATATAAAAACCTTCCAAGCCATGTATATTGCGGGAAACATAAAATTGAAGAGTATAAGTATTCTAAAGATAAAAAAAATTTAACTGTTAATGACATTTTAGTAGAGTCTTCAAATATTGGTGCGATAAGACTAATACAGTCGTCCGGTTTAAAAAATTATCAAAATTTTTTAAAAAAATTAGAAATATTTAGTTATTCAAATATAGAACTCCCAGAAGTTTCCTCGCCATCAAAAAAACGGTGGGGTAAATGTAGAACTTTAACAGCTGGTTTTGGTCACGGAATTAATACAACCCCACTGCAATTAACTAGGGCTTTTGCATCTATAATTAATGGAGGTAATCTTTTAGATGCGACTTTGCTTGAGCACAAAGATATAAACCTTAAGTCTAAGGTTTTATCTAACTCAAACAGTGAAATAATGAGAAAAATTTTGAGATCTAATGTTGATACAAAGTATAAAAGGGCAGGAAGCGGAAGAAAAGCAGATATACAAGGATATAATGTAATGGGGAAAACTGGAACAGCAGAGAAACCACTAAATACGACAAAAGGCTATTCTAATGAAATTTTAAATGTTTTTACATCTGCATTTGAGGTTGATAAAAAATTTTATGTTCTCACTGTTTTAATAGATGAACCAAAAGGGTCAAAAAAATTATGGGGTCACAATAGAAGAGAAGCGGGCTGGAATGCAGGTTATATAAATGGACAAATTATAAAAAAAATAGGTCCCATTTTGAACACATTAAAAGTTAAAAAATATGTAAAATTTAACAAATGAACATTTCAAAAATTATAAAACAAAATTTATGTTATGATTCTAGAAAATTAAAAAAAAATGAAATTTTTTTTGATTTTTTGACTAATTCAAAAGTTATAAATCCATATTTTAAAGATATTATAAAAAAAAAGCCTAAATTAATTGTATCCTCAAGATCATTAAATTATGACAAAACATTAGTACGCAAAGATATCAAAAAATTTTACAGTTACTTAATACAAAAAAAATACAAAAAGATACCAAAAAAAATATTTGCAGTTACAGGAACAAATGGAAAAACATCAGTGGCTAACTTTTTTTATCAATTACATATCTTAAATAAAATACCTTGTGCAAGTATTGGTACGCTTGGTTTTTTCTATAATAAAAAAATTATTAAAAATGATTTAACAACTCCAGATAATTTAAAAATATTTAATTTTTTACGAAATATTAAAAAAAAAAAAATAAATAAAGTTATTATAGAAGCATCAAGCCACGGATTAAATCAAGGTAGATTGGTAGGTTTAAAATTCAAAGGAGCTGTATTTACAAATTTTTCTCAAGACCATTTGGATTATCATAGATCTATGAGTTCTTATTTTAAATCAAAGTTAATTCTTTTTAAAAAAAATCTTCATATAAATTCATCTATTATTTGTTTTAACGATTTAGCTTTAAAACTTAGAAAAAATAAAATTACAGATAAAAAATATAATTTTATATTACAGTCGAAAAAAAATATTAAACTTAAGATAGTCAGTTTCAAGTCAAAAAATTCTAAAACTATGTTAAAGATAAACTATAAAAATAAGATTTATATTATAAATATCAATTTAATAGGTGAATTTCAAATAAAGAATTTATATCAATCAATCATATTATCAATAATTTCGGGATTAAATATAAGAAAAATTCTTAAAGTATTGCCAAAAATCAAACCTATTAAAGGTAGACTTAATATTTTAAAAAATAAAAATAAAATTATTTGTATTGATTACGCTCATACTCCTGATGGTTTAGAAAAAGTGATCAATACCCTAAAAAACCATTTTGAAAGAAAAATTAATATTGTATTTGGTTGCGGTGGCAATAGGGATGCTGATAAGAGAAGTAGTATGGGAAAAGTTGCTAATAAACTATGTAATAAAATTATTGTAACAGACGATAATCCACGTGATGAAGATCCTAAGATTATTACAAAACATATTACAAACTATATAAAAAAGTTTAGAATTATTCATAATAGAAAGTTTGCAATTAAAGAAGCTATTAAAAATACCGATAAAAAAGAGATTTTATTAATTGCAGGAAAAGGTCACGAAAATTATCAAATTTTTAAGAATAAAAAAATTTTTTTCTCAGATTTCAATGAGGTCAGAAAGAATTTATGATAAGTGATTTTACAAAAAAATTGTTACATAAGAAATTTTACATTGATAGTAGATTAGTCAAAGAAAACGCAGTATTTATTTGTATTAAAGGTCCAAAAAACGACGGGCACAAATTTATAAAATCAATTTTAAATAAATATAAAAAAACAATAATTATTTGTGAAAAAAAATCGAAATATTCGAAGATTTATATAGATAATAAGCGAGTTTTTTTTTGTAATTCGTCAATTCAATTTATCAAAGATCTGGCCAAAATTAATAGACTTATTTTAGATAAGTCTTTTTTTATTGGAATTACTGGTAGTTCTGGAAAAACTACTTTAAAAGAAATGCTATATTCAGTGCTAAGTAAATTTGAATTTACTTATAAATCTCCAAAATCATTTAATAACGAAATTGGACTGCCCTATACATTGATTAATCAAAGTAAAAGATCTAAGTTTAATATTTATGAAATTGGAATGAATAATTTTGGTGAAATAGATCATTTAACAAAAATCTTAAGACCAAATCTAGGAATAATTACAAATATTGGTGAAGCTCATTTAGGAAATCTTGGAAGTTTAAAAAATATAGCAAAAGCAAAATCAGAAATTATTAATAATATTACTAATGGTGGAACTGTTATTTTAAATCATGATTGTAAGTTCTTTCAGAAATTAAAAAAAATATCTAAAAAAAAAAAATTGAGAGTTTTTAGTTTTGGAATTAATTTCAATTCTACAATAAGTTATAAAATACTAAACAAAAATCTTATAAATATTAAATTTAAAAAAAAATACTTTAAATTAAAGTTGCGGGATTTGAGTTTAAATAATATTAACAATGTCCTAACGTGTATTTTGACATTAGATTTACTAAATTTAAAACTAAGTCGTGCAAAGAATACTTTAATAAATAGCAAAAACATAAATGGTAGAGGTAACAAAATAAATTTAAAAAAAAATATAGAAATAATAGACGATAGCTACAATTCTAATCCAGTATCATTAAAAAATTCAATAATTGAATTTTGGAAAATTAATACAAAAAAGAAAAAAATTCTTGTGATAGGAGATATGCTTGAACTTGGAAAGTTTTCCTCAAAAAAACATGCCGATGTCGCCAAATACCTGAAACGAATGAAATTTGATAGAATTTACTTAATTGGAAAAGAAGTTGTAAAAATTTTTAAACAAATAAAATCCACATTTTGGTGTAAATATTATAAAAATGTCAATAGTTTTTCTAAAGATTTCAATAATGTTTTATTGGAAAATACGATTATTATGTTTAAAGCTTCTAATGGTGTTGGTCTGTATAAACTTTTAAATAAAAAATTTTACTAATGTTAAATTACTTATTTCAAGAATTTTCTTCTCAAATCTCTTTTTTAAACGTTTTCTCTTATATTACTTTCAGAACCGGTGTTGCAATATTTACATCCTTAATAATCGTGCTTTTTTTTGGACAGAGTTTTATAAATTATTTAAAATCTTCATCATATTTTAATCAGCCAATTAGAGATGACGGTCCAATAAATCATATAATTAAAAAAGCAGGTACCCCAACATTTGGAGGTGTATTAATTATTTTTGGAATATTATTATCAACTTTAATGTGGTCAGATGTGAAAAATATTTTTGTGTTAATTTGCCTCTTCTCTCTCTTATCTTTTGCTTTAATTGGATTTTTTGATGATTATTTAAAAATTAAATATAAAAATACAAAAGGTATATCAGCACTATCTAAAATTATTTTTCAATTATTGTTTAGTTTGATGATTTTTTATTTAATTTCAATTTCTACACAAAGCGAGCAAAGATTCTTATTAAATCTACCATATTACAAAAATTTGATTTTCGATATTGGGTACTTTTACTTTCCTTTTGCTGTCATAGTGATTTTAGGATCATCAAATGCTGTAAATTTAACAGACGGTTTAGATGGTTTAGCCACAGTACCATTAATCTTAGTTACTTTAACATTTATATTAATAGTTTATTTAACAGGAAACATTGTTTTCTCAGAATACTTAAAAATAGTTTATATCAAAAATATTTCTGAAGTATGTATTGTTCTAGGTGCAACTGTAGGATCTTGTCTTGGTTTTTTATGGTTTAATGCACCCCCAGCAAAAATATTTATGGGTGATACTGGCTCATTAGCTTTAGGATCATTGCTAGGTACAGTGAGTTTAATTTCAAAACATGAGATTGTATTGTTAATTGCTGGTGGTTTATTTGTTTTAGAAGCTTTATCAGTTATCATACAAGTATTCTCTTTCAAAGTATTTGGTAAGAGAGTTTTTAAAATGGCACCTTTACATCACCATTATGAAAAAAAGGGATGGGAGGAGTCTACCATTGTAATAAGATTCTGGATTATTTCTATAATTTTGGTTTTAATTGCATTGGCAAGTTTAAAATTAAGATAAATGTTTTCTATTAAAGAATTAATAAATAAAAAAATTTTAATTTATGGTTTCGGGAAGACAGGCAAGTCTGTTAAAAAATATTTTGATAGTAATTGTATTAAATATTCAATTTGGGATGATAATAAAAAAATAAACTTACAAAATGTTAACAAAAATTTTTTAAAAAAAAAGTATGATTTTATAATCTTAAGTCCAGGTATAGATATATACCATCACAAGTATAAATCTTTTTTTAAGAAAAATAAAAATAAAATTATTACTGATTTAGATATTTTTTTTTCAAATATAGCAAAATGTAATTATGTTATTGGAGTAACAGGAACTAATGGAAAATCTGGATTTTGTAATCTATTAAAAAAAATTTTGAATAAAAATAAAATAAATTCTAAAATAATTGGTAATTTTGGTAATCCAGTTCTCAATATTAAAAATTTTAAAAATCAATATATTATTGTTGAATTATCTTCCTATCAGTTAGATTATTCCAAATATCTACAGTTAGATGTAGCATGTATATTAAATATATCTCCTGATCATTTAGAAAGGCATGACACAATGTCAAGATACAAAGGTATAAAGTTAAAAATTTTTAAATTTTTAAAAAATAATGGAAAGGGTTTTTTCCTTAAAAGATCTTTTAAAATAAAAAAAAAGCGGAATATAAAAGGCTTTTTATCTATAAATAAAAAATTATTAAACGATATAATTGGAAAAAAAGTTTCTATATCAGATAAAGATATCAAAGAAAATAATCTCAAACATAGAAATGAATTTTTTTTTAAAAAAAAGAATTTCAAATTTATAAACGACTCAAAGTCTACAAATTTTAACTCCACAAGATTTGCTATTAAGAAATTTGAAAATATTTTTTTAATTTTAGGTGGTATTTTAAAAAAAGGAGATAATTTCTTTATTAAGGATTTGATGTATAGAATAAAAAAAGTCTATATATTTGGCAATCAAGTAAACTCATTAAAAAAAAGTCTTATCAATCAAAATATTCAATTTTATCATTGTAAAAGTCTTAAAGAAGTAATTAAAATTTTTTATGAAATTGATTATTATAAAAATATTCAAAATCAAAGAGATTCTACTTTACTATTTAGTCCAGGAGGAGCTTCCTTTGATGAGTTCGAAAATTATGAAAAAAGAGGATTAAAATTTAAAAAATATATATATGAATTTTTCGAGAGAAAGTAATAATTTCTTTATTCAATGGCTAAGGAGTTTAGATAAAATAATTTTAATTTTTCTTATTTTATGGATAAGTTTTGGTTTAATATTTAACATAAATTCTACCTTAGGATTTACATCAGAACGATTATATAATGACCCTAATTTTTTAATCAAAAAGTATTATTTATTTATATTTACTGGCTCTATTATAATTATCTTATCTTCTTTTTTTAATGAAAGTTTTTATAAAAAATTTTCAAAATTTTTTTTTATTACTTCTCTTCTTTTTTTATTAAGCACATTATTTTTTGGAATAGAGGCGAAAGGTTCGAAAAGATGGTTAAGTATTTTTTTTTTTAATTTTCAGCCTGTAGAATTATTAAAACCCTCACTTATTATTTTTTTATCAAGTATATTTTCTAGTAATAACGTATTTATCTCTAAGTTTATTTGGTCTGGGTTTATTTCTCTATTATCGGTATTCATCTTACTCCTTCAGCCAGATTATACCCAAGCAATATTGATATTAATAATATGGTTCACCTTAATATTTATGTCAGGTTTGAATCTATTCATCATATTTTCCTTATCTGGTTTGGTTGTTTGTGTTATGACAGCAATATTAATATTTTTTAAAGAAAATTTTTTGTATATTTTTAATAGATTTGATAATTGGCTAAGTTCAACAAATATTTCTTATCAGTCTGAGAAATCTATGGACGCCATTCATCATGGTGGTTTTTTTGGTAAAGGAATTGGAGAGGGTATTTTAAAAGAAAAAATTCCTGAGGCGCATACAGATTATATTCTCGCATCGATTAGTGAGGAATTTGGGATCATTTCAATTATATTAATTTTAATGATCGTTTTTTCATTATTTATGAGGGTATTTGCTATTTGTCAGACTGAAATATCAAGTTTTAAAAAATATACACTTGTTTCATTGTCAACTATAATTTTGTTACAAATATTTATAAACGTAGGTGTAACAATTAACTTATTACCACCAACTGGTATGACTTTTTCATATCTAAGTTATGGTGGCTCTTCAATTATAACAAGTTCTTTTATGATGGGAATTATATTAGCTCTTACAAAGGTAAAAAATTAATGAAAAAAATTTTATTAACATCAGGAGGAACAGGAGGACATATGTTTCCAATATTGCGTCTTCATGAAAAATTACAATCAAAAAAAGAGAATTATGAGATTAAGATAATAACAGATGAAAGAGTAAAAAAATATATTAACTTAGATAATATAAAAATAATTAAATCAGACAGTCCGTTTAGAAAAAAGGGTATATTTCACTTATTAAAATCTTTTTTTTTTATTTTAATATCCACTGTTTACTGCTTATTTTTTTTGGTTATTTTTAGGCCAAACATAATACTAGGTGCAGGTGGATATGTTTCATTTCCAGTTCTAATAGCTTCTTTAATTTTAAGAAAAAAGTTTATTTTATATGAAACAAATGCTGTCCTCGGAAGAGTTAATAAATTTTTTTTACCATTTTGTGAAAAATTATTTTCTGGTTACCAGCAAATTAAATTTTTTCCCAAAAAGCATAATAATAAGTTTCTGTATGCAGGACAATTAATTAGAAGTGAATTTTCTAATTTTTCAATTAATTATAATGTTTATAAAAATCAAAATTTTAATAAGGAAAATAACTTTTTGAGAATTTTAATTTTAGGAGGCAGTCAAGGCGCTAAAGTATTTAGTGAGAATTTCCCAATTTGTTTTCAAACTTTAATTGATAAAAATATTAAGTTATCAATAAAACAGCAAGTTCATAATAATCAAAATTTTTTAATGAAAAAATTCAATTCATTTGATAAAGAAAAATTTAATATAGAATTATTTGAATTTGAAAAAAATATAGCTAAATTTATTCAAGAGGCAGATATTGTAATATGTAGGTCTGGATCATCGACACTTGCAGAATTAGCTTTTTTAAATAAACCGTTTATAGCTGTACCATTTCCATATTCTTTAGATAATCACCAATATTTTAATGCTATGTATTATTTTGAAAAAAATTGCTGCTGGGTACTTGATGAAAAAAGTAAAGATTTCAATGATGATATTGTAAACATCTTAGAAGATATTTATATTTCAAATAATTTATTAGAAATAAAAAGTACAAATTTATTAAAATTAAAGAAAAGCAAATATACAGAAGATTTTGTAATTAAATTATTTAAACATGGAACTGCAGATTAATAAAAAAAATATTATTTATTTTATAGGTATTGGTGGTATTGGAATGAGTGGTATTGCTCTAATAATGAAAAATTTGGGCTACAGTATCTCAGGAAGTGATTTATCTAAGAATAGTAAAGTTTTAGATCAATTAAAAAAAAATAAAATTAAAATTATTATTGGTCATAATTCCAAAGCAATTTTAAAAGCAGATATCGTAGTCGTATCAACTGCGATCAAATCAAATAATAAAGAGTATGTGTTGGCAAAAAAGAATAAAATTATAATTATTAAAAGAGCAGATATGTTAGCACATTTGATTAATCTAAAAAAAAATATTATAGTTTCAGGTTCACATGGAAAAACAACAATTACTTCTTTAATTTCTCATTTATTAAAAGAAAATAAATTTTACCCAACTATAGTGAATGGAGGAATTATTAATTCTATAAAATCTAATGCAATATTGGGAAAAGGTGAGTGGGCAGTTGTAGAAGCCGATGAGTCTGATGGTAGTTTTTTAAAGTTTAAGAGTATTTTTTCTATCGTAAGTAATATTGATTTTGAGCATATGGATTATTATAAAAATTTTAAAAACTTAAAAAATAACTTTGAAATTTTTCTAAAAAAAACACCATTGCTTGGAAAAAATATAGTCTGCATTGATGATAAAAATTTAAAATCTATATTAAATAAAATTAATAAAAAGAACTCACTTACATATGGTTTCTCAGAAAAAGCAAATTTGCAATGTAAAAATGTTAAATATATTGACATGGGTACTCAGTTTGACCTTTCCGTAAATTTACCAAAAAAGCAACTTTTAATACGTAAAATTAAACTTAGACTTTTGGGAGTACATAACATTTTAAATGCGACAGCAACTTTTGCTGTTGGATTATTACTTAATATAAATATTACAAAAATTAAAAAATCTTTACTTAATTTTTCAGGAGTGCAAAGAAGGTTAACTCTTTTATATAATAGTAAAAGTATAATTGTCTATGATGATTACGCACATCATCCTACAGAAATTAAGGCAGTTTTAAATGCTTGTAAAAATAATTTTAAAAATAAAAAAATAATAGCAATTTTTCAACCTCATAGATATTCAAGAGTAATGAATTTATATAAAGAATTTACAAAATCATTTGTAAAAGCTGACCAAGTCTTAATATGTCCAGTTTATTCTGCCGGGGAAAAAAATAAACATTTTAATTACGATAAATTTTGTAGAAATGTTGTTACTAATTCTAAAACAAAAGTAATTCAAACTTTTTCAAAAGAACAAATTAA
>CESN01026578.1_pt1 | contig 11465 bp, 8 predicted proteins | sample 531181 | NCBI WGS metagenome assembly CESN01 (sample SAMEA2621990, study PRJEB7988) | marine metagenome | isolation source: saline water (ENVO:00002010), including
GGGGCCCAGACTCCGATTTTCCACTCGATGTGGACAATGTTACCCTTAGCCTGAACCTCATCGATAGCCTAAGCGGAGAAAACAGCCTACTGGAAATCAGGAATCGTCGTAGGTTGCATCGTACTTTGGAAGAATTTGAAAAGAGCATCGAGGCTGCCCGGGCGGTCGCATCCACCACGATTCGCGATGCAGAGGCTTCGATTCAACAAATCTTGCAAGACGAAAATAGAAAGTTGAACGAGGCATTGGCCGAAGTACAAAACAGCCAGTCATCAATGACCCAGGGCCAATTCATGCAGGTTCTCCAAACCGAGGCAGCTAAGTTACAGAAGAACTTAGCAAAGAGGGAGAGAGAACTCCGGCAGGAAACGAATACCAAGGTAAAAGATGCGGAGAGGCAAAGAGATCTGGAAATCAAAAACAAGCAGGAGAAAATCCAGAATTTATCCGTCTTTCTCCCCCCCATTCCTCTACTGATTATTGCTCTGGTCGTATACTTCAAGAAGAGTGCCGCTGAAATCCAAGGTGCCACTGCCTCCCGAGTTCGCTCCTGAACAATATCCAATTTATAATCCTTACACCTACCAAATAAGACAAATGAAAGAAAACAAAACCACTCTTGTTTTTCTCCTCGCAGCCGCCGCTTGCATTGCTTTGGCAATCTTCACCGCCCCAGTAAAACGCGATCCTTCAAGTAAAGTAAACCGTATGGGTCAACCCTTGTTCGAAAGCTTTGACCCCCGAGAAGCAACCGGTATTGAAATCGTGGAAATGGACGAAGAAGATCTGGAGGCTAAATCCATTGAGGTAGCCCAAACCGATCAAGGGTGGTTTATCCGTAGACCAAACAAACCGGATTACCCAGCCAATGCGGATAACCAAGTAAAAGATGTTTCCACGATTCTCTTTGATGTTCGGATTCTGGATCAAGCCGGTGAAGGAGCGGGCGAACACTCGAAATTTGGAGTGCTTGACCCGAGTCGGTCTCAACCCGGAGATCAGGGTGTGGGCCGTATGATTGCCTTAAAAAATAATTCTGGATCCAACCTTGCCCAACTTATTATTGGAAATGAGGTTGAGGGTCTCAACAATACCCATTTCGTTCGTAAACCAGAAGAGAATGAGGTCTACCGGGTTGAAATGCAAAACGTTAATGATGTCAGCACGAAGTTTGTAGACTGGGTTGAAAAAGATTTCCTCGATCTCGATAAATGGAATATCAAAAGCGTTACTTTTGATAATTATGAGGTCAAAGACGGCAAAATGGTACCATCTGCCAAACAAATTTTGGATTACGCCGATTCGGAATGGAAGTTAATCGGTAGTCTACTTAAAGAAGATGAAGAGCTTGACAAAGAGAAGCTTGATGGCATGAAAGATGCCTTCGATGATCTTGAAATTATTGATGTTGAGAAAAAGCCTGCGGTATTAGCTTCCAGCTTACGAAACGGGAACGAATTTGTCGCAGCTAATAATGTACAGGAGCTGAAAAATTCGGCCAAGTCATTATTTGACAAGGGGTTTCTAACCGTAGAGATGGTCGGTAAGGATGGAAAACCTTTAGCTTACCAAGATGGAAAGCCCAAACTACAAGTGGTGTCAAAAAAGGGTGAGGTCGTGGTCGGCATGAAAGACGGAGTCGAGTATGTGTTGCGTTTTGGAGAGGCTTACCGTGGTTCGGAGGACGATGAGAACGCAACCGGAGATAGCCGCTACATTTATGCCTATGCCCGGGTTAATCCAAATCTTTTAGACCAGCCTCAATTGGAAACTGTCCCCGCCCCTTTTGAAAAACCGAGAACAGAGGGCAAGAAGCCTGCTGAACCAGCCAAGGTTAAGGAAGGTGCAAAAGGACCAGAAGGAGAAAAAGGAGCTAAATCCGCTCCCCCTATTTCCCCCCCTGGTCCACCGCCTAATTTCACCCCACCCTCCCCTCCTCCATCCAGCCCGCCCGCGAATTTGCCAGCAGCGGTCCAAGATTCTACTTCCTCTCCCCAAGCACCCAGTTCGGATTCAAATGCTTCTTCCGCCACGGATGAAATAGCCAAAATGAAAGCGGACAGGGAAGCGGAAATTGCCCGCATTCAAGCATCCAATGCCCAAAAACAAAGAGAATTCAACGAAAAGGTGGCCAAGGCTCAGAATCGGGTCAAGGAACTGAATGAAAACTTAGCGGACTGGTATTATGTAATTTCGAATGAAGTCTACGAAAAAATCCGCTTGAATCGTGTCGATTTCGTGAAGGCAAAAGAAAAAGAATCTGAAGAAATGCCCGAGGAAATTAAAGCCTCTCACATTTTGATTTCTTATCAGGGGGCGAGCCGAGCAGATGCTGATATCAAAAGATCCAAGGATGCTGCCAATTCAGAAGCACAAAGAATTCATAAATCAGTCACCTCAGAAAGTAAGGACTTTGCGGAGATGGCAAAGAAACACTCGGATGGACCTTCCGGTCCCAAGGGTGGTGATCTTGGTAAATTTAAATTTGAAGTCATGGCCAAACCTTTTTCGGAAGCCGCCTTCGCTTTGGATGTAGGTGCAATCTCAGAAGTGGTAGAAACTGATTTTGGTTTTCATATTATTAAGAGAACCGAATAAGGTATTTTTTAGTTTTTTCTTTCTTCAAGCCACTCTTCTTAACAGAAGAGGCTTTTTTCTTCCACGAACTGGGTTCGTTCGATAGTGTAAGAAGAATGGCCTTTTCCTTATTTAATAAAGCGAAATCCCCGGTTATCCAAAGAATTCATTCGGATGACGCAACCCGGTTGCGCCTGAAATATGACACCTATTACCATATTTTTGACAAGCAAGAAGGTACACGGGTATGGAAAGACGGAAAAGAATTTATCATGCTTTCAAGCAACGATTATCTTGGCTTGGCTCATCATCCCAAGATCAAGGAAGCAGGTTCGGAGGCGATCAAGAAATGGGGAAGCAGTACAACGGGTGCCCGTCTTGCCAATGGCGGACGCTCCTTTCACCGGGAACTGGAAGAGGAACTTGCTGCTTTTGTGGGTAAAGAAGCATGTCACGTCTTTTCCGCCGGATACCTAGCTTGTGCCTCTTCGGTGACTGGCTTTGCAGATCGAAAAGATATATTATTTGCTGATAAGAACCTGCACTCTTCCCTATGGAGTGGTATTAAATTAAGTGGAGCCCGATGCGAGAGGTTTTCGCACAACCATCCTGGGCACTTGAAGGAATTATTGGAATATGAAGATGAAAAAACTCCTAAAATTTTCATTTTTGAGGGGGTTTATTCAATGGAAGGACACATTGCTAAACTTCCAGAATTCATGAAGCTTGCCGATGAATATAATGCTTTTGTGGTTCTGGATGATGCTCATGGATTCGGTGTTCTTGGTGAACAAGGTCGTGGCACCGCAGATCACTTTAATTTAACCAATGAAGTAGATGTAATCTGCGCAAGCTTTTCAAAATCCCTAGCGGGATCAGGAGGGTTTGTGGCAGCATCTCAGGATGCCATCAATTATATGCGCAGTCATTCCAAACAGGCCATTTTTTCCGCTGCCCTATCTCCAAGTGCCTGTGCTTCCGCACAAGCCGCCCTCCGAATTATGCAGGATGAGCCAGAACATCAGAAACGGCTTGTAAAAAATTTGGAGCGCTATCGAAAAATTTTATCCGACTTGAAGCTGGATATTTGGGATAGTGAGACCCCAGCTATTCCAATCGTTTTAGGGGAAAAGGAAAAAGTTTATTATTTCTGGAAAGCATTACAGGAAAAAGGGATTTATACGATCATTTCAATCGCTCCGGGAGTCCCTCCCGGCAAAGACTTAATCCGAACCGCAATTTCTGCAAGCCATACGGATGAAGACCTGGATCGAATTGAGGAAGCCATGCATTATGCATGCTCCAAGATCTAAAAAGCCCTCAGCTTTTTCAGCCGTAACAAAATAAATACCGAATGGATAAACTTCGAGAGGTTAACCGACCAAGGTTTGACAAAACCCCTATATAAATAAGTCCACGCATGTAAATATTGGTCAGAGACCGCTTGGTTCTGTCGAATCAAATCACCCCATCTTTGGTTGAGCAGCTCGAAATTTTCATGATTGAATTGCTTTCTTCCTTCACTGGCACTCTTGACATGCTCCACCACACTATCATGGACCACAAGGCAGGATTTTCCATCCTCATTCATTCGAAGGCATAAATCTACATCCTCACACCCATTGATAAAGATTTCATCAAAACCTCCAATTTTTTGAAAGTAATCACGCCGGACCAAACAGCAGGCAGCAGTCACTGCACTCCACTTTCGAATTTCTCCCTTAAATGGCCTGTAGGCAAAGCCTTGACCAAAATGTCTGGGATTTCCCTCAGGAGAAAAAACCACCCCCATATGATCGTATTTTGAGCTATCCGCTAGCCTTTGGACATTACCAACAACGCCAACTTCCTGAAACTTTTTAAATGTATTAATCATAGGTTCCAACCAATTTCCTTTCACAAAAACATCATTGTTTAAAAAACAAAGGAATTCGCCCTTGGCTTGGTCTGCCAAAAAGTTGTTGTTTTTTGCATAACCCTCTCTTTTTTGATTAAAAAAAGTTTGAATTCCTGAATCGAGGCTCTTTAGAAATGATTGGGTTTCGTCCTCGCTACAGTCGTCCACGATTAAGGTTTCAAAATCAATCTTTTCGGAAACCGTCTGTTTAATCGAGTTTAGGCAGTGCTTGGTATATTCCAGCTGTCCATAAGTTGATATTAAAATGCTAACTAAAGGTTTTCTCATCAAGAAGTAACGTTCTCGATCGCTTTCTGTATTGACCGATTTAGCGAAGATGCAGTTCTTTTAATATCGAAATTTTTCCGTGCATGCTTGCTTGCGTTCTTTCGGATCTTCTCAAAATTTCCTGGGTTGACAAGAAAATCCTTGAGCAAATCTACCCATTCCATCGGAGTTTCCGGATCCATTGAGAAACCAGATACACGGTCCGTAAATGCTTCCGATGCTCCCGCATTCTTCGATGAGATAACTAAGCAACCCGCATCCATCGCTTCTGGAATGACATTAGGAATTCCATCACGGTCTCCCTGAGCATCAATAATTCCAGTGAAAAGAAAGGCATCTGCAAGCAATAAAAATTTGCGAACTTCTTCTTCTTTTTTTGCTCCTAACAAGAAAACATTTTCTTGTAATCCGAATCTTAAAATTTCTGCTTGGATTCTTTTTTCTAATGCTCCACTCCCAATAATTTTAAGCTCGAACGGCACTTGATCCCGGAATAATTCAAGAGCGATTCGGAGCATGTGGAAATATCCTTTTTTGGGAACTAACCGACCAATGGCGATCAATTTTAATTTCCGTGGGTAATAAAGTTCGAATGAATTTCTGGTTGAAAATGCTTCAAGTCCTCTTCGAATCAATTTGATCTTATTTTCAGGGACTCCCAATTGAGTAAGACGGGAGGCAGAAGATTTCGAGGATGTACGAACGAATGATGCACTCTCCAATTTCATCGGCAGTAACCAGTCGCCTCCTTTCCTAAATAAGTCATATGCATGGGCTCCCATCGAGAATGGAATACCAACCAGTTTGTGGATGGCAAATGCTGCAGTGGCAGGCATGGTTGCCCATACTCCGTGAACCAAGGAATAATTCTTTTTTTGGAAATTATTAGCTTCCACCAAAGCGAACCCAAGCCCAAGAAAAGTCTCGTTGAAATTTTGCAGGTTGGGGCATGCTTTATTGCACAAAAATTTTAAAGTCTGCCCAAATTCTTTGGGCCGGGTAAAGGCCCAGTAAGGGAGCCAAAAAAAGAGAGTGAATAATTTATGCTTGGGAAATAATTTAACTTCTATTCCATTCCACAAGTTTGCACCACCCCAAAGGGAAAAAGCTTGGGGTTGGAGACCAGAATCCCAGAGTGCTCTGAGCTCTCTTCTTACGAATGTCTCCGTTGACCTTGGGAAGGTCGCATACAGAAAAGCAACCTTTTCCAAAACCAAAGATTAGGTTAAGTCCGGAATTAATCACTCGGTTCGTATTTTACGAACCGTGGACTGACCGATTCGGTTTTTTTCACCGAACCATTTTCTAACGACACTGAGGTTCGTGCCCCATTTCCGTTACTATTATTGCTGCTTTTATGTGAAGCGGAAGATTCTTTTTGCCCGTCAATTACAGGAAAATAGTCAAATGCCAGCTTAACCTCTTCTGCAGACGCAGTCTTTTCACCCTCCACCGTAATTTCACCTTGAAAGCAAGCAAGTGGATGACGGATGCGAGAGACTTTTACTTTCATTTTGAGCAAATCCCCAGGCTTACAGATGCGTCTGCATTTAACCCCGTCACAGGAAGTAAAAAATATGGTGTTAGGATTTACTTTTTCTTTAATGGAAACATTTTCCCCTTTTAGCAGGAAGAACACACACAATTGCCCAAGCGCCTCAATCATGATAGAGGCAGGAAACACTGGATTTTCTTTAAAATGGCCTTCTAAAAAATATTCGTTCCCTGAAATTCGATAATTACCAGTGGTTTCGTCCCCATTAATTTGAACGGATTCAAGGAATAAAAATGGATCGCGGTGAGGCATTAAGGATGCAATTTCTTCAATTCTGTAAGTTTTTGCACGTACCGGTGGTTCCTCCCCTTTTGCCTTGGCTTGCAAGTAAGCTTTGACATCACCAATGGTTCTTAAATCTTTGAGTTCTTCGTTATCAATACTGACTTGTAAAGTTTGCTCAACCAGCATGACAATCTCAAGCATGGTGAGGGAATCCATGCCCAAGTCCTCATACATTCGAAGACTTTCATCACTGTTGTTTAGAATTTCACGTTGGTCAGGTTCCAAGTGACGATCGATAATACCCATTACAATGGGTTCGACTTGATCGATATCTTGTGAATTTCGAAAAGTAAGAGCTGCATCATAGGTACCAGGGGGGCATCTTTTGAGTAAATCTTTAAGATCTTCCTCAACGGTTGAATTTGAATCGGGGTTCATGTTTTGAAAGGTAAAGGAGAATTTTACTATCGTGAAATGTTATTCTTTGAGGTAAGGAAAAGCTCGGGTAAATGATAAAGTTTTAATTATGACGGAAAATCAACCAGTGAGCAAACTTAAATCAGTAGTTCTTACCTGTGCCCAGCCAACTGGAATGCTGACTTTGGGGAACTACCTTGGAGCCGTTCGAAATTGGTCTACTATGCTCGAGGATCATGATTGTTTTTTTGGCATCGTCGATCTGCATGCCATAACCAACTCATACACCCCCTCTGTTTTAAGGAAAAATGTATATGATTGTGTGGCTCAATACATTGCATGCGGGCTTGATCCTGAAAAATGCAACCAGTTTGTACAATCCCATGTAACAGGACACACAGAATTGGCATGGATACTCACCTGCCTGACACCAATTGGTGAGCTTCAGCGGATGACCCAGTTCAAAGATAAAGCTGCAAAATTGGGATTCAAAGTTGCCCCCTCTTCCGAGGCAGAGACTGATTCCATCACCTTTTCTCATCAAGGGGCAAGAGCCCAATCATCGATTAATGCCGGATTACTTTGCTACCCAGTCTTAATGGCTGCCGATATTTTACTCTACAACGCCGACCTTGTTCCAGTAGGAGAAGACCAGAGACAACATCTGGAATTATGCCGGGATTTGGCCCAAAGATTCAACGGACAATACTCCGAAACCTTCAAGGTTCCTGAAGCTTTTGTGCCCAAAGTCGGAGCTAGGATAATGTCGCTGACCGATCCGGACCGAAAGATGTCCAAGTCAGATCCGAACGACAAGGCGACTCTTTTTGTTTTGGACGACCCGGATAGGATCAAGAAAAAAATTGCATCTGCGGTGACAGATTCCGGGGCTGAAATCAAGGCGGTCAAAGAAAAGCCTGGAGTGTCCAACCTTTTAGGAATCCATTCGGCACTAAGCGGGCAAAGCATGGAGAGTCTTGAAGCTCACTTTGAGGGCAAGGGATATGGGACTCTTAAGTCAGAGCTTGCGGATATGATAATTGAGACTTTAAATCCAGTAAGAAAAAAGTACAACGAACTCGTGAAGAACAAGGATTATTTGAATAAAATTTTGGCAAAAGGAGCAGAGGGTGCTCAAAAGCGAGCCTTCAAAATGCTTGCCAAGGTCTATCGTAAGGCAGGTTTTCCAGATAAAGCCAGACGCTAAATTTAATCACTTAAGAACTACCTAAAAAAATGGCACTCGACTTTGAAGATCAAAATGAATCTGAGGGAGGCCTTGCAAAATGGCCCTTTTATCTTTCCGCATTTTTCATCCTAGGCATAACCCTACTTTTTGCTTACCTACAATATCTCCAAGAAGGAATCTTGGGGACTTGGCAACTAATTGGCTGCATCTTCGCATCCGCGGTTGCAAGTATTCTAATCTTCTTTCCACTTTTTGTCGAAAAAGCACTCTTTCTAAGCTTTTACGGAAAAAAACCGCAGGAAGAAGAACTGCATCGAAAGATTTTTTTTGATATGAAAGAAGTGAAGGAGGAATTGGATTCGCTTGCGGTCAAAATTGATAAGGTTCCCTCGGTTGTGGATCAGATTTTGAAAAACTCTAAGGAGGGAGATCAAGCAGAACAAGAGCTTCTTTCTTCTCTTCTTCACTCCTTCCAAGGAATGGAGAGCAATTTAACCGAAAAATTATCTGCTTTAGAGGGCTTGGTTCATTCTCCGATTCTTCCCGAACCAGATCCACAAATTAAAGAGGTTCAAAAAAACTTGGCCTCAACCCAGAAAAAACTCGACACCTTTAGCAGTAAATTTGAACAACTTCAGGATTCAATCAATGAAATTAAAGCTGCACTCAAAAGTTCAGCCTTATCTTCATCTCCTCCTACTTCTCCAAATTTAGAAAATCCAGAGAAACACGAAGGCCAACGAAAAGCTTCACTCGTTCCTGAAGTCATGGAAGATGAATTTACAGAAGAGAAAGAGGATGAACCTGTTCTCTCTGATCCGGAAGATTTGGTAGAATCCTTTACCCTGGAAAACCAAGAGGAAGATATTCCAGATCAAGAGGATGCGACCAATGAGACTGTGCTCACTGATCTGGAAGATTTGGAAGAATCCTTTACCGCAGAAACCCAGAAGGCAGGTCCTCCAGATCAAGAGGATGCGACCGATGAGACTGTGCTCTCTGGTCTGGAAGACTTGAAAGAAGAAGAGGTTACCCGTGAAGATGAACTCCCCAACCAAGTAACAGCAGATATCGAGACCGAATTGGATCTTGATTTGCCAGATCCACAAGAAACCATTCGAAAGGTGGATGCCCTACTTGCAGGGGAAAAGATTTCTGAAAAACCTACTCTCAAAATCGAAAACGAGGAAAAACTGAAAAATAGCGACCTTACCTCCGTGATTGCAAATGTAATGATTGGTATTGGAAATAAGCCTTATCTTCGTGGAGAAGGACCCGGGCTAAGCTGGGACGAAGGTGTGCCCATGAATTTTATTGAAATCGGGAAGTGGGCATGGTCACCATCCCGAAGGAATACATCCCTTACCATACAAGTTTACAGAAATGATGAGGACCCAGACACCAGTGGTAAATTCGAAGTAAAACCCGGGGAGAAATTCGAGCTCACTCCCAAATTCTAGTCTTCGAATAATGGATTACGGTAAATACCGTTATCAACCAGCCTAAGAATGGAATCCATCACCTTGGTTTTGTCTTCTTTGAAAGTCACCCCCATCCAAGCACAGGATGCAGGATAAACCTTAACTTTTACACTTCCTGATTTGATACTGGCATCAACGGCACTCGGTAAATAAAACTCAGAAAGAAAGTCTTCCTTGTTCAACGAATCTAGAAACTTGATAAATTCAGTCTCCAATAGAGAAAAGATTGAACCGGGTAATCCCCAAATGTTCATCGAAACAATTTCTGAACCGCTCAAGGAAAGCTCGGTGCCACTGGAATTCAACCCGGTGATGGGTGTTCCGCCAATTTGAGTCCACTCTTCAACCGTCTCAAGATATCCCGCTGTTTTCTGACAAATCCCACGGGATACATGCCCGTGATCTGATAAAGTTTCCGACAGGCGGAAACCAACCATGGAAAGAATCAGTTTCTCCGATTCTTCCGTTTGATCGATACCAAAAGATTGAGCTAGTACCTGAAAGGTTTCAAATCCATAAAAATCATCAGCATTGATCACCGCAAAGTCATTACCCATTAAGCTTTCTCGTGCCGACCAGACTGCATGTCCCGTACCCCATGGACGAAGTCTTTTTAGCGGGCAATTAAATCCAGAAGGCAAATCGTGGATATTTTGATAGGCATATTTTACATCCAAAATATTTTGATATTTCTCCCCTACCTGGCTTTCGAATTGCTCTCTCATCTCCTCACGAATCAAAAAAATAACTCTTGTAAACCCTGCCCGCTTGGCATCATATATGGAGTAGTCCATCAAAGTCTCACCACCCGGACCAATTTTTTCAAGCTGTTTAAGGCCACCGTAACGGGATCCCAATCCAGCCGCCAAGACCAGTAAGGTCAAAGGGGGTTTCATCTCAGAAGTCATTACGCAAGGCAAAAGATAAATAGCTTAAGATTTCAGTCGTGCGAATGGATTCCTGTCCATGTTGACGGGCTAATACTTCAGCAGCCCGGCCATGCCATTGTACCCCAAGACAGCACGAATCTGGGATTGAATGGGAATTCTTGGCTAATAAGGCACCGAGAATTCCAGTTAAAATATCTCCACTTCCACCACGAGCTAATGCAGAACTCCCACCCAAACTGAAAATACAATTTTGGGATGACCAAATTTGAGTGTGCGACCCCTTGAGCACCAAGGTGCAATCCTGCTGGCTTATCCAATCCTCTTGGTAAACTTTGCCAACAAGCCGCTTCAGCTCACCCGCGTGTGGGGTGATTACCACCCGTTTTAAGTCGGTAATCTTTTCAAGAATCTCAGCTTGTATGGCATCGGCATCCAGCAAAATTGGACCTTTAAAAAAGTTACATAGTTCTCGAACTAAGGAGAATGTTTCCTTTTCCACACCCAGTCCAGGACCGGCTGCAAAAGCAGATGCTCGATTTGTAAACTGACGGATTTTCCCAAGACCTTCCAAGGCAATACAACCGTTTGGAGTTTCTGGTAGCGGGACCCACATTGCTTCGGGTAATTGGGCCACAAACGAAGCATGTAATGATTCTGGAATCCCCACAGTAAGCAAGCCAACACCTGCCTTGAGCGAGGCTTCCGCCGCCATTAATGCAGCCCCGCCCAGTTCTCTGGAACCTGCCAGTAAAAAAAGGTGCCCATGGCTTCGCTTATCACCTTGCACGAAACGTAATCGACGCAAAGTTTGTAAAGCAGAAGGTCTTAAAACTCTTTGATTGATTTCAGGCATTTTCATTGCTTGAAAGAAACCAAGGTCAAGGTATCGAATTCTTCCAACAAATTCTGCATTTACTGGATCCAGCACGGGTTCTTTCACAATCCC
>CESN01016528.1_pt1 | contig 11460 bp, 8 predicted proteins | sample 531181 | NCBI WGS metagenome assembly CESN01 (sample SAMEA2621990, study PRJEB7988) | marine metagenome | isolation source: saline water (ENVO:00002010), including
CTCGCAGAGGAGGAAAGAATTGTTGAAATTGCTAAAATGTTAGAGGGTAGTAGCATTTCTGAATCTGCCATTAATCATGCAAGGCGGTTAATGAATTAATATTATCTTTATAGCCTAAAATATTTTATTATGGCTCACAATTTACTTAAAGGAAAGAAAGGAATTATCTTTGGAGCTTTGGATCCTAATTCGATTGCTTGGATTACAGCAGAGAGAGTTTTTGAAGAGGGTGGTGCTTTCGTTTTAACAAATGCACCTGTAGCGCTCAGAATGGGGCAAATTAATGAATTAGCCAAAAAAACAAATTCTAAGGTCATTCCAGCGGATGCTACTTCGCTAGATGATCTTCAAAACCTTGTGCAAGAGTCTATGAAGATTTTAGGTGGTAAAATTGATTTTGTTTTACATTCTATAGGTATGTCAATAAATGTGAGAAAAGGGAAATCCTACACAGATCAAAATTATGATTGGACCCACAAAGGATTAGATGTTTCAGCTATGTCTTTTCATCGCGTAATGCAAACTCTGTATAAAAACGATGCTATGAACGAGTGGGGGAGTATTGTAGCTCTTTCCTACATGGCGGCTCAAAGGGTGTTTCCTGATTACAATGATATGGCAGATAACAAGGCGTATTTGGAAAGTATTGCAAGAAGTTTTGGTTATTTCTTTGGCAAGGATAAAAAAGTAAGAGTGAATACCATATCACAATCTCCAACACCAACTACTGCCGGTCAGGGAGTTAAAGGTTTTGATGGATTCATAAAATATGCAGATAAAATGTCTCCACTTGGAAACGCTACAGCTTTGGATTGTGCAAACTACACGGTATCCCTCTTTAGTGATTTGACTAAAAGAGTTACTTTGCAAAACTTATATAATGATGGTGGTTTCAGCAATATGGGTGTGAGTGAAAGCATGATGGATCTATTAGATAAGTAGTGGTACTTAGTATTATTTCATAAATTTTTTTTACTTTTTAATAATTACTATTATTCAATTAAAATTATTTTTTAAATTGTAGATGGATTAGTAATCAATAAAAATTATACAATGAAAAAAACTACCCTTGCCCTTGTGGCATTTTTATTTACCATTTTCACATTTTCTCAAGTTTCTGTCGGAAGCGAGCAGTGGACAAATCAGAGCCAGCCTGTGGAGCCATGGTATGAATACTCTTACAGTCAAACAATATATAATGCAAATTTAATCAATGCATCTGGTCAGATTACCGGACTAAAATATTTTGCAACTCCAACAACCGACTTAGAAAATACTGGAACATGGGATATTTATATGGCCCACACAGATTTGAATGAACATCCACAAAATGAAGGTGGTGAATATTCCTTTGTTGATGCATCTGAATTAACACTTGTTTTTAGCGGTGCTGTTGAAGTGGTAGACCAGACAGTCACGATAACTTTGGATACACCGTTTGATTACAATGGAACTCAAAATCTAATTGTTGCAGGTCATGATACTATGGATACAGGTACATATGACGGATCTACAGATGATTTTTATGCTTCTCTTTATGATGGTAGTTCGAGAGTAGCACTGGTCTACTATAATGATGTAACCCCACCTGACCCGTTAGCACCCCCATCACCATCAGATGCCTTACTGAGATATGCTAATGTAGTTTTTGAGGGAATCACTCAACAATGTCCAAATCCAACAGACATAAGTGTTTCTAATATTTTAGGTACCTCTGCAGACTTTACATGGTCATCTGGTGAAAATGTAACTGGGTTTGAATATGCTGTTTTACCTGCTGGACAAGAATTTGAATCTGGAACGGCTATTACTGAAAATTCAGTATCAATTTCAGGTCTTGATCCCCTGACAAATTATGTTTTTTATATCCGTTCCCAGTGTGATGGAGAGTATGGCGGAGTTGTAAGTTATGGATTTACAACAGGTTGTGCAGATTTATTTGAACTACCTTTCTCTGAAAGTTTTGAACAAGATTCAGAAAACGAAATTTGCTGGACAATCATTGATTTAAGCCCTGAAGCTGCACCTAACAATTCCTCATGGAATACTAATGTAAGCAATGCTTTTGATGGAAGTCAAGCAGCCTGGTTGTATACATTTGGAAACCAAGGTAAAAATGATGATTATTTAATTTCTCCGAGGTTTGATTTAACTGGAAATGATAGAATTAAATTTGCAGCAAAATCATATGGAAATGGTGAGGAAAATAATTCTATGGCAATATTAATGTCTACAACAACATCAAACCCAGAAGACTTCACCATAACTTTGAGCGAAACAACTGAGTACTCAGGTGATTGGACAGAAGTTAATATAGATTTATCTGCTTATTCAGGACCAGCATTCATTGCATTTTATGTTCCACCCACAGCAACAGAAGGGTATGGGATGTATGTCGATGCAATCGTTGTTGAGGAAAACCCTGATTGTGATGCTCCTTTGAATGTTACCTTGGATAATATCACAAGTGAATCTGCAGAGATTTCCTGGAATCAAGGAGCTAGTCAAGAAACCCAATGGGAATATGTCTTACAAGAGGCAGGTGCTGATCAGCCTACGGAAAGCGGTATCTTAATTGATTCGCCATCCATTTTATTGGAGGGTCTTGTTCAAGGAAATGAGTATGATTTTTATGTTAGAGCAGCATGTGATAACGGAAGCTTTAGTGAATATGTTCCTGAAAATGGAGTTTATTTTATGATTCCGCCTGTTGGTGGTGTCTGTGAGGATCCACTTGTAATTGAAAGTTTTCCATTTAGTGTAACTGATGATACAATCAACTATCAGGATGATTACAGTGGGTCACCAGGAGATGCAGAATCATGTAGTTCATCTTCACCTTATTTGAGTGGTGATGATGTATTCTATTCATTTACTGCACCTTATGACATGTCAGTTACTGTAACATTTGATCCAGTGAACACTTGGTCAGGTATTTTTCTCTATGATTCTTGTGAAAGTGTAGGGGTGACATGTATTGCAGGAAGTGCTAGTTCATCTGCTGATGAGCGTATTTTTGAGTTGGATTTATTTGATAGTCAAACATACATAATTGCTATTTCGACTTTTCCCTCTCCACAAAGCACACCTTATGAATTAACAATTACCGAAAATTCATGTACTCAACCTGTGATTACTGCATCTGCATTGTCATGTGTTGATGATGAGTACTATATAGAAGTTGATGTTTCTGATCTTGGAACTTCTTCGCAGTATGTTGTTTCTGATGATCTTGGAAATCAACAATCGACAGATACAGCTGATATATTAACTTTTGGTCCATATCAGGGAATAAATCCTGTAACTATAAATGCTGTTGGCGATGATGTAAATTGTGATCAGACGTTTACTGTTTTATCAGCTTGTCAATCATGTATTCCTCTCGGAATTAACTGTTCTTTTGGTGATGGATTTGTAGGTATAGTAATTGCAGATATTGATAATTCAGATTCTGGATGTTCGCCGGATGGATATGGAATTTTTCCAGATTTAACTACTGATTTAGCGCAAGGCGCTACTTATCCAGTTTCAGTTACAACAGGATATTCAAACCAGTACGTTAGAGCATGGGTTGACTTTAATGATGATTATGAATATACATTAGACGAGTTAATTATTGATAATGCATTAATTGCTAGTGTTGGAACAACAGAAATTGATGCTGTTATCCCGTCTGATGCAAATCTTGGCCCTCATACAATGAGATTTAAAGCCAATTGGAATAGCCCTGTTCCCGATGATGCTTGTGAGGTTACCAGCTATGGTGAAGTAGAAGATTATTCGATTACAATAGTTGAATCTTTAAGCACCAATGATTATCAATTAGAAGGACTTAAAATTTATCCGAACCCTGTTAATGGTGATTTTGTAAATATCAAATCACCAATTGCAGGAGATAAATTCATTAATATTTATGACGTGAATGGAAGAAAAGTGCTATCAACAAATTTAGTTGGGGATATGCTTAATATTTCATCATTAAGTTCTGGATTCTATATGATTGAAGTTGCCGTAGGTGACTACAAAAAAGTTTCAAAGCTTGTAATTGAATAGCCTTTCAAGACTATAAAAGAAAAAGGGTTTAGATTTCTAAACCCTTTTTTTGTATAACTATTTTACTCGATAAGATTGAGGAGTTAGTTTTTTTTTTATCTTGATTGATAATTTTTTAAAACGTCACCATGAAAAAAATTCCTCTTCTTTTTGTATTCTTTTTAATATTTTCTTTATCCTATTCACAAACTACTTGCCCTGTAGGTGAAATTCCAGATTGTAATGGTAATTGCGCCCCAGAGACATGGATAGGCGATTCGTACTGTGATGATGGTACATATGGTTGGAATGGTGTAGCTATATATTTTAATTGTGAAGAATTTGAGTGTGATGGTGATGATTGTGTGTGCGAAGATGAAGAGCCACCGATGCTTTCCTTTTGTGATGGTAGTACCAATTGCGTTGAGTTAACATTTCTTGTGAATACAGAAAATATAGAGGTTGGACCTAATGGTATATATGTTGGAGGTGGATTTTTTGAAAGTGCCACGGCAGTTGAACTTTATGAAACCGGTAATGATGATGGTTTTTATATTAGAACAATAGCAGTCAATGAAGGTACATCCGGATATTATATTTATTTGAATAGTCCTGAAAATGCAAGTGATTATGACGGCAAAGAAATTTTAACTGATCAAGCATGTGCATATGGTCCAAATGATGAAAGGTATTTACCACCCGTTGAAGAATATTCTATTCTGGTTCATTGTTTTGGAAGTAGTTGTGTAGAAGATGGATTATGTCCACAAACAGACGGATTGTCTTGTGAAAGTGCCATACCAATAACTGCTGGAACATACCCAGTTGTTGGAATCGATGGAGAATCATACCCATTGCAATGCCATGGTGGAAATCAGGCTCCTCCAAATGGAAATATGCAATGGTATTCCTATACTCCAGATCAGGATTACATAGTTACTGTTGAATCTTTTGATAGCATGGTTGATGATACCAGATTTCAGGTTTATGGTGGTTCTTGTGATAATTTGTATTGTGTCGGCGGAGATGATGATAGTGGGATTTCTAATTATTCCAGAGATACATTTAATGTTGAGGCTGGTAATACCTACTATATTGCATGGGATGATGGACAAATTTCATGGGAAGACTTTCAATTTACCTTGTTTGAATTTCCAGTTCCGGAAAATTGTACTTGGACAGTGAATATGTACGATTCTTTTGGGGATGGATGGGTAGATGATTTAGGTTTATCTCTAGTTATGATAATTAGGATTACTGATCCTCAAGGTAATTATTATGATATTGCAAGCCCGTCTTTAGATAGTGGCTATTCTGGATCAGAATCTTTTGAGGTCCCTGTTGGTTCTACCCTTGAAGCTATTTGGATAGGTGGAGCAAATTATGGTTGGGAATCATCTTATGAAATTGTTGATTCAAATGGTGTTGTAGTTGGTTCAGGTGCTCAGTCTAGTGTTTATGGAATATATGTGGATTCTAATTGTTCAGGAATAGTGGGAGGTGGAGGAGGAGACCCTCAATGTGGAGATTTCTTTGTTTATGAATATCCTTCAGGAAATAGTGGCGGTGAAAATTTTGATGTGAATTTTACTGCTCCAAACCCGGATGAACTTGTTTTTTCAACCACTGCTGGAGATGAAGATAATGATGGAATTACGGATGAGATAACCGTTACAATTGGCGGAAATACAGATGACCGCGATTGGGTTTATATAACTGATGGAGCTGGAAATTTAATATACGGCCCCGTTTCTGGAGGTCAGTCTGGTTCCTATACATCAACAGATGGAACAATTAACGTGTATGTGGCCGCAACTGACTATTTTGAGTTAGGACCGGTGACCTTCGCAATCACATGTGCTGGATTGTCAATTAATGAAAATGAAATTGCTGATCTTGAGGTTTATCCAAACCCAGTAAGTGATAACTATGTGAACATAGTAACATCAATTTCCGGGGAAAAGCTAGTAGAATTATTTGATCTTAACGGAAGAATAGTAATGTCAGAAATAATCTCAGGAGAAATATTAGATGTTTCAAATTTAGAACCTGGATTTTACATTACACGAATTACGATTGAAGAAAAGTCAAGTACCTTTAAATTGATCATTAATTAAATTAGAATGATTAGTTTTAAAAAGGGGGGTTAATATTTAAACCCCCTTTTTTATATATAAATGATTAATTTTGTATATGGTTTCAAAAGATATTTCCTTCGTAATCCCGGTATTTAATAGGCCTAATGAGATAGACGAGCTTTTGAAAAGTTTCGCAAAATTAAATGGAGAAAAAGATTTTGAAATTGTAATCGTTGAAGATGGCTCAACAAATAAATGTGATCAGGTTGTCAAAAACCACAAGGATTTAAATGTTAGTTATTTTTTTAAAGAAAATTCGGGCCCTGGTGATTCAAGAAACTTTGGTATGAAAAGAGCCAAAGGTTCCTACTACATTATCTTGGATTCTGATTGTATTTTGAGGGAAGATTATATTGAAAATCTAATCTATAAGTTAAATAATAATTACGCTGATTGTTTTGGAGGAGTAGATGATGCTCATGATTCTTTTAGTAATTTTCAAAAAGCTGTTAGTTTTTCTATGACTTCTTTTATCACAACTGGTCATCTAAGGGGAGGGAAGTGGTCAAAAGATTTTCAGCCAAGAAGTTTTAATATGGGAATTTCAAAAAGTGCCTTTTATGATTCTGGTGGATTTATTAATATTCATCCAGGGGAAGACCCAGATCTTTCATTGAGACTTTACAAGAAAGGATACGTTATTAAAAATTATGAAGATGTGGTTGTTTTCCATAAAAGAAGAATTTCGTTAAAAAGTTTTTTTACTCAAGTTTATAAATTTGGAGTTGCCAGATCTATTCTTAACACTATTCACAAAGATTCAAAGAAAATAATTTATTGGTTTCCATTTTTTTTCACATTATTATTTTTAATTTCAATTTTCTCTGTTTTTTTATATTCAAATATATTACTCTTTCTATTTTTTGTATACTTTGCTTTGATTTTGATCAGTTGTACAATTAAAAACAACTTGATCGCTGCAATTCTAGCTATTATTACAACACTCACACAGTTTTTTGCATACTCCCTTGGATTTTTAAAGGGTAATGCAAAGATCCTTCTTAGAAGAGGGGATGACTTAGAATCAGTGTTTCCAAAAATGTTTTTTAAAGTTAATTAGATGAAATTGGATTTTAGTAGAGGTAAAACAAATGTTTTTTTAGTCTTTCTTGGCTTGGCTATTATTACTTCATTTACAAGTAAGTTGCTATCAACTTATGAAAAAAACATAGATTTTACAGTTTTACCATCAGATTTACCTAACGACAAAGTATTCACTGGTCAGTCGAGTGAAAAAATAAGCTTAAAATTAAAAGGATATGGATTTAATTTTGCAAGATATTATTTCAAAAATCCAGAATTGAAATTACCTGTTGATGAAATGAAAACAAATAAAACTAGTTTTATATGGACAAAAGAGAACAACTTATTTAGCTTGGAAAGATTTGTAAGACCTATGACTTTATTGAATATTTCTGAGGATTCTTTGGTATTTTATTTTGATAAGTATACTACTAAATCAATTCCTGTCAAAGGATTCACAGAAATAAAATATGCTGCAGGTTATGGAAATTTTGGCCCTTTAAAATTGACACCTGACTCTGTTAAAGTTATTGGACCAAGTAATACAATTCAAACAATTAAATCGATTGAAACAGAACTTATTTCAATTGAAAACGTTAAGAATGATTTAAAAGGTAAAATAAAACTTAAACTAGATGGATTGGAAAACACCATTGTTGAAAACACTGAGGTTGAATATTTTTTAAATGTTGATCAATTCACAGAGGAAACTATTGATGTAAATATAAATGTTGTTAGTAATTTAAATAAGTCTAGTTTCAATTTCTTTCCAAAAACAGTCAAGGTTAAATTTTTAGTTAGTGTTGATAATTATGTCAAAATAAACCCGATCGACTTTAAAATTGAATGTTATATTGATGATTTAGTTAAAAATGATTATTTATTAGAGGTTGTTAAAAAACCAGATTTTATAAAAAATATTAGCTTAAGTACAGAGAAAATTCAATTAATAATGTTGGAATGAAGAAAATTGCTATTACTGGAATAATTGGGAGTGGAAAAAGTACTGCTGCTAGTTTGTTTAAAAAGTTAGGATTACCTGTTTTTGAAGCTGATGAGTCTGCTAAAGAACTTATGGAAAGTGATAGTAATGTAATTAATCAACTCGTGTATTATTTTGGAGATATTGTATATCAGGATAGGAAGTTAAATAAATATTATATTTCAGAGAGAATTTTTAATAATTCTTCTGATTTAAAGTTTGTTAATGCATTAGTTCATCCACTAGTAAACGATAAGTTTCAAAATTGGTGTAATGCACAAAAATCAAGCTATATAATTTATGAGTCTGCTTTAGTTTTTGAAAATGAATCAAAGGATATTTTTGATGAAATCATTTGTATAAAAACCCCAATAAATATTATACATCAAAGAATTAATAAACGTGAAAATTACAGCTTTGAAAAAATCAATAAGATCATTGAGAATCAGATGTCACAAGATGAAAAATGTAAAAAGTCCTCATATTGTATATTAAACGATAGTATTGAAAACTTGAATAAACGTATACTTGAAATTCACAACAAACTAGTATAAATCTTATTGTTAATCTTTTATTAAAATAAATTATTGCTCATTTATTTAATTATAAATTTGAGTATGAGTAAAAAGATATTTGTTCTGCTTTTATCACTTATGAGTATTTCCTTAGCAGGAATTATATTTATTCAATCCTATTTTATTGTTAAAAACTATGAAGAAAATGATAAACAATTTTCTTCCAATATTAAATATGCTCTAACAGAAACGATTTCAGAAATTGAAAAAATAGAATTTAAAAAGTATGTTTCTAGGTTTACTGAACTTATCGCTAGTGGATCAACTATCGATACAACTAGTATCAAAAATTTATATATTATTAATGAAATACCAGAAAAAAGAGAAACTATAATTTATAAAAATGGTGTTATCGAAGAAAATATCATAATACCTAATATTTCTTCAAAAAGTGATTATTACAGTCTTATTACGGAATCTGAGAATATTGAAATTAAAAGGTTGTCAAATCAGAGAGAGGAAAAGGTTTTTAGTAGTAACGAAATTGAAAATAGCAATTTTAATCCTCAAGATTTTCTAATGAGCCTTGGAAAAATTTCTAAAAGCAAAGAAATTCTATTTGAGACAACTTACAATGATTTAGCAAAAAGAAATCCAATCGAAGCACGAATTGGTAATGTAAATGATTTTAGGAATATACTCACTCAAAATCTCAAGGATTTAGAAATAAAACTAGATTTTGAATACGCAGTTTACAATGGTGATAAAATAACAGGTATTTCATCTTTAAACTTTGAGAAAAATAATCAAACCTACAGCTCATTAATTTTTAAAGATGAAAATGATTTGAGTAATTATTCACTGAAAATACATTTTCCTTCTAGAACACCATTCTTAATTTCATCTCTGCTACCTGTTATAGCAACATCTATTGTGTTTACCTTAATCATTATTATCGCTTATATAACTACTATTCTACTTCTTTTAAGACAGCGTCAGATATCACAGATTAAATCTGATTTTATAAATAATATGACTCATGAATTTAAAACACCGATAGCAACAATAGATTTAGCTTTATCAGCAATAAAAAATCCAAAAACAATTCTTGACACGAAAAAGGTTAAAAAGTATCTTAAAATGATTAATGATGAAAATAATAGAATGCACGATCAAGTTGAGAATGTTTTAATGATGAGTCAGTTAGAAAGAAAAGAGATTTATTTAGATAAGAAAGATCATGACATCAATGAATTGATCAACTTGGCTATCTCACATGTTAATTTAATTATACAAAGTAAAAAAGGAAAAATAAATTTTGAAAAAGACCCAAAGTTGCCATTAGTTATGGTAAATGAAACGCACATGGTAAATATTTTTGTAAATATTTTAGATAATGCCATAAAATACAATGAAAATCAACCTGATATAATTATTAAAAGTAGAATTTTAGAAAACAAGTTGATCATTGATATTACAGATAATGGTATAGGAATGAGTAAATCTACTAGGTCAAAGATTTTTGATAAATTTTATAGACCTCAAACAGGTGATCTTCACAATGTAAAAGGTCACGGTTTAGGCCTATCCTATGTGAAAAAAATAATAGATTTACATAATGGAAGTATTAATGTTACCAGCGTATTAGGAAAAGGTAGTACATTTACAATACAATTAAATTTACATTAGTCAATGAATACAAAAAAAAGAATCCTTTTGGTTGAAGATGATCCAAATTTTGGAATCATTTTAAGAGATTTTTTGAAAATGAATGAGTATGATGTCATTCTAGCAAAAAATGGAATGGAGGGTTTTGAAAAATTTAAAAAGTTTGAATTTAACTTATGTATTCTTGATGTAATGATGCCATACAAAGATGGTTTTACTCTGGCAACTGAAATTAAATCAGTTTCACCTGACATACCTATAATTTTCCTAACAGCGAAATCAATGAAAGAAGATGTCTTAAAGGGATATAAAGTAGGTGCAGATGATTATTTAAAAAAGCCTTTTGACAGTGATGTTTTATTATTTAAAATAAAGGCAATTTTAAAAAGGAATAAGCTATCCACAATCATTGACAATACAGAAACTGAATTTTCATTTGGATTTTTTCAATTCAATTCCAAACTAAGACATTTAGTTTTTAAGAATGATAAACCAATTAAACTTTCCCCCAAGGAAAATATGCTTTTAAAGTTGCTATTGCTTCATAAAAATGATCTGATGCCGAGAGAACTTGCTTTGACCAGAATATGGCACGATGATAACTATTTTACATCTAGAAGTATGGATGTTTATATTGCTAAGTTAAGAAAGCAACTTCAAAAAGATCCTAAGGTAAGTATTAGTAATATTCATGGAGAAGGGTTTAGGTTGGTTGTTGATTAATTTTTATATAATTTATTAATTCTTCAAGATTAGGTTTGTCAAACCATTTTACATAGTTTTTTGAACGAAACCATGTAAGTTGTCTTTTTGCATATCTTCTAGAGTTAACTTTTATTTTTTCAATACAATTTTCAAGAGAATCATTACCTTCTATGTACTCAAATATTTCTTTATAACCTATAGTATTTAGTGCATTATTTTTCCTGAATTTGTACAATGACTTAACTTCATTTACTAGTCCATTCGCCACCATATTATCAACTCTTTTATCAATGGCTTCATACAATTTTTTTCTATTTCTATCTAGTCCAATACAAAGGAAATCGTATTTAGGTATTTTTTTAGTTTTATCAATTATTTGAGAGTATTTTTTTTTACT
>CESN01004650.1_pt1 | contig 11458 bp, 13 predicted proteins | sample 531181 | NCBI WGS metagenome assembly CESN01 (sample SAMEA2621990, study PRJEB7988) | marine metagenome | isolation source: saline water (ENVO:00002010), including
AATTTCTTCTTCAATAAATCTATATTTATTAGTGATATTCTTCATAATTAATTTAATTTTCTGTTAAAATATGTATTAATGTATTCATTTGAGCCAATTTCATTCAGTCGAGACAGAGTTCTTTTAAATTCAAAACCTTTCTTTTCACCGACGTACAATTTATCCAAATTTACCTTTGTTGATAAGGAAAGAATATTTTTATTTTTATAAACAACATCAATGAAGGATATAAATCTTGATATTAGATCACTTGCATCTTTATTAATTTGTGGCATATTTCTTAAAATTATAAATTTCCAATTTTTAGATACAAGTTCATAATCCTGAAAATTTAAATTTTGTTGGAAAAAAAATCTGAAATTAACATCCAATAAATTTCCGTAAGAACCTTCCATTACAAAAGCATTCCCTGTTCTCTTTAATACCTTCTTTTGAGGATTGATAGAACTTGACAGACTTCGTCTGAGCAAATTTTGTTTTTTGCTATAACCATTGTCATTTAAGAAAAAAAAATTTTCATTTATATTATTCTCTTTACGGAAATCAAGGTTTGATTTCATAAAAACCTCATAAAAATCACTTTTAAAAGTTCTTTTAAGTTCTTCACAAAGATTTAAATTGACTTTATCAAAATATACTTTCTGTGGAGATCTATTACTAATTAATATAATAGTTTTTTTTCTACATTCTTTTAAAAAATTTTTAAATAAAACTAAACTTGCCAGGTTGTTAATAAAAAATTCGTCAATTAAAATAACTTTCGATTTAAATTTAGTTAGTGATTTTTTTTCTGATCTTACTTTCTGCAGTTCGAACATAAAATCGCTGAAATGATGTATTTCTGAATTATGAACAATATTTTGTAACGCATTAGCTAAAATAGATTTTCCAATACCTACTGCCCCATAAATATAGACCCCTTGTTTGGGTTTGTCTAGTAAACCTGAAAAAATTGAGTGCTTAGAAAGTAAAAAATTCTCTAATTTAAGTGCTGCCTCTATTTGACATAAATTAGGGTTAAGTTTTTTTTCTTTTTTAATGAATTCTAAAAGTTTTTTACTTAAGTTTTTCAATATTCACGATGAAACTTGTAGTTTCTTAATCTCAGAGATAGCTTTGGCGGGGTTCAAATTTTTTGGGCAGGTTTTAGTACAATTCATTATGGTATGACACCTGTAAAGTTTAAACTTATCCTCTAAGTTAGCGAGTCTTTCTTTTGTCTTGTTGTCCCTGCTATCAACTATAAATCTATAGGCCTGTAATAAAATTGCTGGTCCAAGGAACTTATCGCTGTTCCACCAGTAACTTGGACATGAGGTAGAACAACAAGCGCATAAAACACATTCATATAGACCATCTAATTTTTTACGTTCTTCAGGACTTTGTAGATTTTCTTTTTTACTATTTTTATCATTTTGTACCCATGGCTTAATTGATTTATATTGTTCATAAAACTCAGATAAGTCCGGGACCAGGTCTTTAATCACCTTCATATGAGGTAGAGGATAGATTTTAACTTCTCTTGTATCCACTGGTTGTAAACACGCAAGGGTGTTGGTTCCATTAACATTCATTGAACAAGAACCGCAAATGCCTTCTCTACAAGACCTTCTGAATGTAAGTGTAGGATCAATGTTACTTTTAATATGCATTAAGGCATCAAGAACCATAGGTCCGATTTTTGATTTTTCTACAAAGTATCGGTCAGTTCTGGGGTTTTCATTACTCTCTCTATTCCATCTATAAACCTGTATTTCTATATTACCAGAGCCAGGATTTCCAAAAGTTTTTCCTTTTTCAATAATGGAATTTTTTGGTAAAGTTAATTCAGCCATGATAATATAATTAATAAACCCGAGCCTTAGGTTCAATAGTTTTTATTTCTTGAGAATTAGTTTTAAGGTTAACTTTTCGATATTTGATTCTAGATTTTCCGTTGGAATCTACCCACACTAGTGCATGTTTTAACCATGTTTTGTCGTCTCTGTTCTGATAATCTATTCTGGCATGAGCACCTCTACTCTCTTTTCTGTTTAATGCTGATTTAATACTAGCTAAAGATTGCAACAGAAGATTTTGGAGCTCCAAGGCCTCAACAACCTCTGTATTCCAAACTAATGTTTGATCGCTAATCTTGATTTCATTAAATTTTTCGATCAGTTCTATTATTTTTTTTTCCCCATCCAGCATAATATCTCTAGAACGATAAACTGGGCAGTAGTTTTGCATTATATGTTGCATTTCTGACCTTATCTTAGATACTGATTCATTACCTTTTGATAATCTTATCCTATTAAATGGTTCAATTGCCTTTTCGATAATTTCTTTTTTGATTTCTTTATTTTTTGTTTTTGACTTTATGATTTTTTTACATCTTTCTGCAGCAGATTTACCAAATACTACTAAATCTAAAAGAGAATTTGAACCTAACCTGTTTGCACCATGAACCGATACACACGCTGCTTCACCAATAGACATCAACCCAGGTACCACCTTATCTTTCCCATCAAAAGATATGTCAAGGACTTCTCCATGAATGTTAGTTGGAATCCCTCCCATATTGTAATGTACTGTTGGTTGAACAGGTATAGGATCTTTTCTAACATCAACCCCGGCAAAAATTTTAGCTGATTCGGTTATTCCAGGTAACTTCTCTTCTAAAACATTATGATCTAAGTGGTGTAAATTGAGATGAATATGATCTTTTTTTTCACCACATCCTCTTCCTTCCATTATTTCTTTAGTCATTGACCTTGATACAACGTCTCTACTAGCTAAATCCTTTGCATTTGGAGCGTATCTTTCCATAAACCTCTCTCCATCACTGTTGGTCAAGTACCCGCCCTCACCTCTTGCACCTTCGGTTATCAAGACACCAACTCCATAAATTCCAGTAGGATGGAATTGAGTAAACTCCATGTCCTGTAGAGGTAAACCTGATCGCAAAACCATCCCTCCTCCATCACCTGTACATGTATGAGCTGAAGTACAGGAAAAATAGGCTCTACCATATCCTCCAGTTGCCAAAATGACCACTTTTGCTGAAAAAACATAAATTTTTCCGTCATGTAAATTAAAGGTTATAACACCACAACATTCCTTCTTATCATTCATCAACAATTCAATGACAAAATGTTCAATATAAAATTCTGCATTATTAGCTAATGATTGTTGATACAACGTATGAAGCATTGCATGTCCTGTACGGTCAGCAGCTGCACACGTTCTTTGAGCTATACCTTCTCCAAAATGAGTTGTCATACCACCAAAAGGTCTCTGGTAGATTTTTCCTTCCTCAGTTCTAGAAAATGGGACTCCATAATGCTCGAGTTCTATAACTGCTTCAGGCGCTTCCTTGCACATAAAAGCTATAGCATCCTGATCACCTAACCAGTCGGAACCCTTAACGGTATCATACATATGCCATTTCCAGTCGTCCTCTCCCATGTTACCAAGAGCAGCACTTATCCCCCCTTGGGCTGCAACTGTATGACTTCTTGTGGGAAAAACTTTGCTAATACAAGCAGTTTTTAGGTTTGATGAAGCACAACCCAATACTGATCTAAGTCCGGAACCACCAGCACCAACTACAACAACGTCAAATTCTATAAATTCAAAATCATACTTCATAATTAATCGAGATTGATGATAAACTGATGGTAACAGCAACTAGAATTGAAATCAAAAAAATATTTTTCATAAGCATAACTTTTTTTTTAGTAGTTATATTATGTAAGTAGTCATCAATTATAGAAGTTAAACCAATATTTGCGTGAAAAATAATTGAAAAGAACAAAATAAGCATGAGTAGGGAATTCCAATAATTTTGAAACCATTCAAGAGTAGATCGATAATCGTTAATTTCCATTTCTTTCATCAAAAATATTGTTAGTAAAAGTAGTACTATAAAAACTAATGCAAAAATTTTTTGAAGTAACCACTCAGTTGAATGACTTTTTTTCATTTAATAATTCCTAAGTTAACTACGAATAAAGCGCTGATTGTCAAAGATAAGATTACAACTATATATCCTAAAATTGACGAAGAGCGAAGCTCAAGAAAAAAACCTAAATCCCATAGCATGTGTCTTAAACCATTTAGCATATGATAATTAAAACCAACTAAAGAAATTATCAGAATTAATTTAAAAGGCATTGTTAGAAAAAAAGAGACGAACAAATTATAATAAAATTCCCCTAATGCTAACGCCACCAACCAAATAGATGCTAGCAATAATACCAAGTTCATGCAAAAACCAGTAACTCTGTGGGTGATAGACAGTACAGAGGTGATCTGAGGTTTATAAATCTGCAAATGAGGTGATGTTGGAAGTTCTTTTTTCATGAATCTCTGATTGGAATTAAAGTTGAATACTCTAAATCAAGAACAATATTTTCTGTTAAATTGTTTTTTTCTGGAAAACCCATAGATGAGTTATTTTTTGAAGCTAATGTTCTCAAATACAATGATCCAAATTTGTCATCAATCTTTTCTTTTGCTAATATTTTACTCCATGCGTATATCGTATCTGAAGAAAATGTTGGTGCAGAATGCTTTCCACTATGTATTGCAAGTAATTTAAAACAGTTCGCAAGGCCATTACAACTTATTGCTCTTGCAAGTGATATTATATACCCGCCATAAATTATTCTTTTTCCAAACCTACCAAGTTTTTCCACATCTTGATTAAAATGTACTCTTGCATTATTTTGATACAGTCTTGTAGCAAGTTGATGTTCTGCTTCTTCGATTGTTTGGCCATCTAAATGATGAATTTCTTCGCCTAATTTATAGTCATCAAAAAGGAAAGGACTACCAGTAATTTCATTAGACCAGCTCTCTAAATATAGATTGTTAGGAATTTGAAAATCCTTAGCTTCAACTCTTACAGGCAAATTAGGAACAAAATTTTCAAAGCCTTTAATCATCCCTTCCTTTTTTTTTTTCATCATTAACCATCTGTAATACGATAAAACAACTTCACCTTTTTGGTTTTTCCCCTCTGAAAATACATAAACAGTTCCTGTCTTTCCATTAGAATTCTCCTTTAGTCCAATTATTTTTGAATGTGCTGTTAAGGTGTCTCCGACGAATGCTGATTTATGGAACCTCACATCAGCGTATCCTAAATTTGCAATTGCGTTTAAAGACAAATCTGGAACTGTCCTTCCAAACACTAAATGGAATAAAAGAGTATCATCAATCGGAATTTGTTCGTAGCCTAATGATTTTGAAAACTCATACGAATAGTTTATAGCAAAACGACTTCCGGTGGTCGAAAGGTATATTGAAACGTCACCTTCTGTGATTGTTCTAGGAACACTATGTTTAATCTCATCATTTAATAAATAATCTTCAAAGTATCTACTTTTAAAATTTTTCATTTCCCTTTAATTTTTTTTATTAATAGCTCGGCAATTTGGATAGTGTTTAAAGCTGCCCCTTTTCTTAAGTTATCAGCAACAACCCATAGACCCAAGGATTTTTTTGATTTAACACCTAATCTTAGTCTGCTGATAAACACCTCATTTTCACCAGCTGATTCATCAGGTGTCACATATCCGCCGTCAATTGGTTCATCAACTAAACTTAACGCTTTTAATTTCTTTATCTTCGCTATGAGTTTAGGAATACTTATAATCTTTTCGGTTTCAACATATATTGACTCTGCATGGCCTACGAATACAGGAACTCTGACACAGGTGGCAAAGATGTCTATTTTGCTATTAAAAATCTTATTAGATTCTTCTATCATTTTGTTTTCCTCTTTTGTGAATTTTGTGTCCATGAAGCTATCAATATGTGGGATCAAATTAAAAGCAATTCTTTTCGAAAAATGTTTGGTTTTCAATGGTTTGTTTTTATAAACATCTAATGTTTGATGAAATAATTCGTCCATGGCTTCTTTTCCAGCTCCAGAGGTGGATTGGTAAGTAGAAACAATCACCTTTTTTATTGTAAATAAATCATGAATAGGTTTTAAAGCAACAACCATTTGAATTGTTGAACAATTAGGATTTGCAATTATTTTTTTTTTCTTAAATTGATCAATATCATCAGGATTTACTTCAGGAACTACAAGTGGTACATTTTTATCCATTCTAAAACAGGAAGTATTGTCAATTACAATTGCTCCAGACTTTGTAGCATTTGGTATATATTTTTTTGACACACTAGCACCAGGAGATGACAAAACTATATCAACATTTTTAAAGTTAAATTTATCTAAACTTTGAATAACAATTTCCTGGTCATCTCCATAAGATATTTTTTTCCCCTCAGACTTTGATGAAGCAAGACCATGTAGCTCATTAAAAGGGAAATTTCTTTGTACCAAAATATTTAACATCTCTCTGCCAACGTTTCCAGTGGCACCTACCACTGCTATATTAAATTTTTTCATTTTTTAGTTCCTCGAGAACCAAGTTGCCCATTTCTTCTGTGGTCACCTGTGTTTGTTTTTCTTCCATTATATCTTTCGTTCTATAACCTTTTTTTAAAATAGAATTTATTGAATTATTTATAGATTGAGAAATTTGTTTATTAGCAAAGGAATATTCAAACATCATAGATACACTTAATATCATTGCCAAAGGATTAGCTATATTTTTTCCTGCAATATCAGGAGCAGAACCATGAACAGGTTCATACATAGCATTCCTCTTACCTGTATTATCAAAACCCAAAGATGCAGATGGAAGCATTCCCAGTGAACCTGTAAGCATTGAGGCACAATCTGATAATATATCTCCAAACATATTCGTTGTAACTATTACATCGAATTGTTTAGGATTTCTGACTAATTGCATAGCTGCATTATCTACGTACATATTGGTAACTTCAACATCAGGATATTTATTCGAGGTGAACGAAATAACATCTCTCCACAATTCAGTTGACTCAAGAACATTGGCTTTATCTACGGAACAAAGCTTTTTATTTCTTTTCATCGCAGCTTCAAAAGCAACATTTGCAATTCTTTCAACCTGTTCTGTGTCATAGACAAGAGTATTAATTCCAATCTTTTTTCCATTCCCAACATCTTTAATACCCCTTGGTTCCCCAAAGTATATTCCTCCTGTTAACTCTCTTATTATTAGTAAGTCGAGATTTGAAACAAATTCAGGTTTTAATGATGATGCTTCAATTAAAGAATCAAAAACAATAGCTGGTCTGAAGTTTGCAAATAAGTCCAATTCCTTTCTGATTTTCAACAAACCTCTTTCAGGTCTTTTTTCAAAACTTAGATTTTCCCATTTTGGACCGCCTACGGCTCCAAGTAAAATTGCATCAGACTTTCTCAATTTTTCAAGAGTATTATCTGTTAAAGGTGAGTCAAATTTATCAATTGCTTCACCGCCCACATAGTCCTCTGAAACATCTATTTCATATTCAAAATTATCATTCGCCCAATTTATAATTTTTAGCGCTTGGTTAGATATCTCTGTTCCAATCCCATCACCTGGAAGAACGATAATTTTAATTTTTTTTCTCATAATTAAAACAATTTCTAAAGCTATTATTTGAACATCCATGATCTTTTATTTTGAATATTCTTTTCATACTCAGATATTTTTTCAGTCTTCTTTAATGTTAGGCCAATATCATCAAGCCCGTTGAGAAGACAATTTTTTCTAAAAGTATCTACTTTGAATGGAAGACACAATAAATTCACACTAGTAATGATCTGTTCTGAAAGATTTATTGTTATTTTTTCCTTTTCATAAGCTTCTTTCATTAAAGCATCAACTTCTTTTTGACGTAATCTTATTGGAAGAATGCCATTTTTAAAGCAGTTATTGAAGAAAATATCGGCAAAACTAGGGGCTATTATACTCCTAAATCCGAAATCCAATAATGACCAAGGAGCGTGTTCTCTACTACTTCCGCATCCGAAGTTTTCTCCAGCAATAAGTATAGTTGCTTTATTATATGGCTCCCAATTAAGTATAAAATCATTCCGTAAATTTCCATTTAAATCATACCTCAATTCGTGAAATAAATTCTTACCCAATCCAGAACGTCTAATTGTTTTAAGAAACTGCTTGGGTATTATCATGTCTGTGTCAACATTAATAAGTGGAAAAGGAGCAGCAAATCCAGTTAGTTTTCTGAATTTTTGCATTTAGAGATCCTCAACGAGGCTTATTTTTCCTTTAACTGCAGTTGCGGCTGCGATGGCTGGACTTACTAAATGCGTTCTTCCTTCTCTTCCCTGACGTCCCTCAAAATTTCTATTCGATGTTGATGCACAACGTTCTTTGGGTTTTAATTGGTCTGGATTCATAGCTAAGCACATAGAACATCCTGGTTCTCTCCATTCAAAACCAGCTTCAATCAGAATTTTATCTAGACCCTCGTTCTCAGCTTGAAGCTTAACTAAACCAGATCCAGGTACTATCATTGAATCTACACAAACCCTTTTGCCTTTAACCACCTTGGCGACTTCACGTAAGTCTTCAATTCTGCCATTTGTACAAGAACCAATAAAAACTCTATCAATTTTGATGTCTCTTATTTTTTGAAGGGGCTTAAGGCCCATATAGTCAAGGGATCTTTTTACTGCAGCTTTCCTATTTGGGTCACTGATTTTGTTAGGATCGGGGATACTACCATTTATCGACGTTACGTCTTGAGGGCTTGTTCCCCAAGTTACCTGTGGTTCGATTGAACTGCCCTTAATCACGACCTCTTTATCATATTTTGCATTAAGGTCAGATGGCAATGTTTTCCAATATGAAACTGCATCATCCCAGTCTTTACCTTTTGGTGCATATGGTCTACCCTTAATATAATCAAAAGTTTTCTTATCTGGAGCTATTAAACCTGCTCTTGCTCCTCCCTCAATACTCATATTACATATTGTCATTCTACTTTCTATGCTAAGACCAGATATTGCTTCTCCAGCATATTCAATTACATAGCCAGTTCCGCCTGCTGTTCCAATTTTACCGATTATTTTTAATATTATATCTTTAGCAGTAATACTAGGGCTAACACTACCTTTTATTGTAATCCTCATGTTTTTTGCAGGTTTTTGTATTAGAGTTTGAGTGGCTAGAACATGTTCAACTTCACTGGTACCTATACCAAATGCTAATGAACCAAATGCACCGTGGGTTGCTGTATGACTATCTCCGCAGACGATCGTCATACCAGGTTGTGTTATTCCTTGTTCAGGCCCTACAATGTGAACAATTCCTTGTCTTTTATCTAGTAGAGGGAATAAAGTAATTCCAAAATCGACACAATTTTTTTCAAGTGTTTCTACTTGGATTCTACTTTCGTTATTTTTGATTCCATCAGAACGATCAGATGTAGGAACATTATGATCGGCTACTGCAAATGTTGAATCTGGTCTTCTAACTTTTCTACCAGTTGATCTTAATCCTTCAAAAGCCTGGGGACTTGTGACTTCATGAACGAGATGCCTATCAATGTATAATAAAGCTGTACCATCATCTTGTTTGTCGACGAGATGGCTACTCCAAATTTTGTCGAATATAGTACGTGGCATCATTTTTAAAAAGGTCCAAAATATTATTCATTTTTTTTTTTTTCTTTAGTATCAGTATTTTCTTCTTTCTTTTCTATATTTATTTTTTTATTAACATCAGTTTTTTTTAATTCACTAGTTTTTTGTTTATCATCATTTTCTTTAGATGCAATTTCTGGTTTTAGTTTTGAGGCACTTAGTTTATCATCCGCACTTTTTTCCTTGGATTGATTTTTAGCTTCCGATTTCAATTGAGTTGATGGTACATTGGTTTTTTCTGCTATTCTTGCAGATTTACCACTTCTAGTTCTGAGATAATAGAGTTTCGATCTTCTAACATCTCCGCTTCTCACTAATTCAATTTTATCAATTTGAGGTGAGTAAAGAGGAAGCACTCTCTCGATTCCTTCCCCATATGAAATCTTTCTTACGGTAAATGACGAATTTAAGCCAGCATTCCTTCTAGAAATGCACACACCTTCAAATACTTGAATTCTTTCTTTTTCCCCCTCTTTTATTTTCAAATGAACTTTCAAAGTGTCACCAGGATTAAATTTTGGAATTTCTCTTCCTTCAGATAGCTCTTTAAGATGATTTTTTTCATAATTTTCAAGTGTATTCATTTTTCTTCCTTGTTAATCAAATCAATATACATATTAAACAGGTCAGGTCTAATTTTTTTTGTTTTTTCTATCGATTTTTTTTGTCTCCATTCTTTAATCTTTTCATGATTTCCAGAAGTTAATATCTTTGGAACATTCATATTATTCCAATTTCTTGGTTTTGTATACTGAGGATACTCCAATAGGAAATTTATAAAACTTTCATTATTTAAACTGTTTTTGTTTCCTAACACTTTAGGAATTAGTCTAATACAGGCATCAATTAAAACATATGCAGCAATCTCACCTGATGAAATAATATAATCACCAATTGATATTTCTTGAATCGAGTTATTTTCTATAAATCTTTGATCGACGCCCTCATATCTTCCACAAATTAAGATAACTTCTTTATGTAAAGAAATTTTTTTTACAAGATTTTGTGTTAATTTTTGTCCACCTGGACTTAAATAAATACCCAAAAATTCACATTTGATTTTTTTTTTGGTGTAATCGAAGGCATTTTGCAGTATGTCTGGTCTCAAAATCATTCCTGCTCCACCACCAAAAGGTTTATCATCTACTGTTTTTGATTTATCTGTACTAAATTTTCTGATGTCTGTTGTTTTAACACTGAACAATTTATTTGATATTGCCTTTCTCTGAATTGAATAATTCAGTGGACCAGGAAACATATCAGGAAATAGTGTTAGGATATTAAAATTCATAATATAAAGGGTTTAAAAATACAGTTTTTTCTTTTTTGTTAATTTCTATAATATGTTCTTTATTAAAGGGGACCGCAATTTCTGAATTATTTACTTTAATTTCAAAGTAATCACCCGCACCATGATTTAAAACGTTTCTTATTATACCTATTTTTTTTTTTTTGAGAAACACACACATATTTATTAATTCTTCATAATAAAATTGATTTGGTTTAAGTTTAGGTAATTCTGTTTTTTTTAGTAGTATCAATTTTCCAGTGTAATTTTTCGCTTTATCAATAGAATTGACACCACAAACTTTACCTACAATTTTACTATTTGCCTGTTTAAAAGATACCGAGATTATCTCTCCATTTTTCAAAAAAAAATTAGTGTACCTTACAATATCTAATTTTTTAGAAAAAAAAGATTGTACATAAATTTCACCAACTAATCCGAAAGTTTTTCCAAATTTTGCAACTACAACCATAATGCTTTAATTCCGATTATTATAATTTGTAATATATTCAACTATAAAATATTTTTCACAGTTTTCTAACTTTTCTCGGCACCAAACTTCATATTTGAATTTAATAAATTTATTAGGAATTTTCTTGTTATTATTCTTTTTCTTTTGATTTTCCCTCATCTAT
>CESN01026719.1_pt1 | contig 11455 bp, 12 predicted proteins | sample 531181 | NCBI WGS metagenome assembly CESN01 (sample SAMEA2621990, study PRJEB7988) | marine metagenome | isolation source: saline water (ENVO:00002010), including
TTCTCTTCCACCTTCTCCTCTACTAATTTCTCTTCCACCTTCTCCTCCATTACTCCTTCTTTTTTTGGTATTTCTTTTTTCATCTTATCTTCCATTTCTTTTCCTTTAATAAAGACAAAGGTTTTTTCAAGATTTCTGTTAAATAGATCAGAATCAAACTCACCATTTTCCTTTTTTAATTTGAGCCATTCTCCACCTTCAAAGACCTCTATTTCCAAATTACTAATGCTCATTGGATTAAAAGTAGCATACCATTCAGCTGGATCAGCTCCTTTTGACTTTCCTATTTCTGCCATTTTATCCCATAATAAAGGGTTAACCTTTGATTTATGTTTATACTTAGCAAATGTCACAAACATAGAATTTAAATTAGTAATCAGCCTAGCACATCCAATGTACTTTTCAAATTCCTCAGGGGTATTCAAATCAAATTCTTTTTTTCCATCATTAAACCTCTTAAATGCTGAGTATTCCCATATTGAATTAGTTGAAAACCAAAGTCCAGGTTTTTTTACTTTTAACATCTTTTCTGTTTGAGATATATTAAGTTTACCTGTCTTAAAAATTTCAATTAAATGCGATAAGGAAGTGTAATGATATAATAAAGTTTTTTCCATTTTTCAAAGATATGAATTGATTTACTCTTTTTAGTTATTTTTGTAATATGAAATCAATCTTCGACGAAGTTTCATATAACTGCAGTAGACTTGTTATAAAAAGATATAGCACTTCTTTTTATTTCTCTAGCAGTTTACTCTCAAAGTCAGTAAAACAAGATATATTTAATATATATGGGTTTGTTAGGCTAGCTGACGAAATTGTAGATACATTTCATGAATTTCCAAAAAAACAATTACTTGATGAATTTGAAAAAGAATTATGGAGAGGTATTAATAATAGAATTAGTTTAAACCCTATTTTAAACTCATTTCAATATACTGTAAACAAATACTCAATTCCAGTTTATCTTATTAGTTCATTTTTAGACAGCATGAAAATGGACTTAGATAAAAAAGAATATGATTCAGTTGAAGAGTATAAGAAGTATATATATGGATCTGCTGATGTAGTTGGCCTAATGTGTTTAAGAGTTTTTGTTGATGGATCAGAAAATCTTTATAACGAACTTAGTCCATATGCAATATCTTTGGGCTCTGCATTTCAAAAAGTAAATTTTTTGAGGGATATAAAAGATGATTCTAGTTTTTTAAACAGAGTATATTTTCCAAATGTTGATATGGATAACTTCAGTGATCAATCAAAAGAAGAAATAATAGAGGAAATCGAGGAAGATTTTTCTAATGCAATTAAAGGCATTGTAAAACTACCAAAAAATTCAAAGTTTGCTGTATACATTGCTTACAGATATTATTTTAAACTTTTAAAAAAATTAAAAAGAATTCCATCTGAAAATATCGTTAAAAAAAGAGTTAGAATTCATAACTTTCAAAAGTTTATAGTTATTGCAAGATCATATGTCAAATATCAATTAAACCTAATACAATGGATATAGTTATCTGGATTTTTACTTTAGTCGCTACATTTATGTTTACTGAGTTTACAGCTTGGTTTAATCACAAATATATTATGCATGGTCCGTTATGGTTTCTTCACAAAGATCATCATAAAAAAGATCATAAATCTTGGTTTGAAAGAAATGATCTTTTCTTTTTTTTCTATGCTTTTTTAAGTGCAAGCTTTGTTGTTCTGTGGGGTCAAGGCTTCTGGCTTGGACTTCCTATTGCATTTGGAATTGGCTTGTATGGGCTTGCATACTTTATTGTACACGATGTCTTTATTCATCAAAGATTTAAATTTTTGAGAAATATTGACAACAAGTATGCAAGAGGTGTTAGAAGAGCACATAAAATTCATCACAAAAACATTAATAAAGGAGGCGGAGAATGTTTTGGAATGTTAATTGTACCATTGAAATATTTTAAATAATTAGTCTTTTGTCCAATTATAGGCAAAATTACAATAACTACTATCTGAGTTAACATTTACATAAGTATCTCCAATTTTTTCTTCCATCCATTTCTTAATTGTCTTAAGTTGTTTCTCAGTCAACGCTAATTCCTTAATTTTCACATAATCTTGAGAAAAATCTGCAACATGCTCATCAAATCTATTAGATATCTTTAAAATTTTATATTTAGATACACTATTATCTGAATTGTCTAAAAGAGGCATACTCATCTGATCATCCTCTAGATCTTTTATTTGAGAATATAACAGTGGGTCCATTTTGGTTAATTCAAATCTAGTATCGTTTGTACTAGGATTAATAAGTACCCCACCATTCAACCTAGTTTGTTTCTCATCAGAGAATCTTAGAGCAGCATCCGAAAAAGAAATTTCACCACTAGAAATTCTCTCTCTTATATTATCAATTTTTACTTTAGCAGATTTTAATTCGTCGTTTGAAATTTTTGGGATTAATAAAATATGACGAATGTCAATTTCTTGACCTCTTATTTTATCAACAGCTAAAATATGCCATCCAAAATCTGTTCTAAACGGTTCTGATATTTCACTTTCTCTTAAACTAAAAGCTACGTCTCTAAATTCTTTTGCCATCCTTGGTTTTTTTCTATTAAGGGTATATTTGCCGCCTTTACTTCTAGATCCTGGATCTTGAGAATAAAGAAGAGCTTTTGATGCAAAACTCATTCCCCCCTCTAATATATCCTCTCTAAATAGTTTTAGTTGATCTATTATTCTTTGGTTTTCCTCTTCAGAAACTTTTGGTTCTACAACAATTTGAGCAATCTCAAGCTCTGTACCAAATACTGGTAAATCTAATTTTGGAATAGCTTCAAAAAATTGTCTAACTTCCTCAGGGGTAATTTCTACTTTCTCTACTATTGCTTCTTGCATCATCTCTGATAATCTTTGAGTTTTATTTATCTCAAAAAGTTCATCTCTAAATGAAATCTCATCTCTTTTATTGTAGAATTCTAATACTTTATCTATCCCACCTAATTGTTCAGTAAAATATTCAAGCTGTCTGTCAACATAATCATAAATCTCATTATCAGATAATTCGAGACTATCCTGTATTGCGTGGTGAGCATATAGTTTGTCTTCCATAAGTTTACCTAAAAGCTGGCATTTTGATACACCTTTTGTTGATAGACCCTGGGATTCCATATCAATTAAAACTTTATCAATATCTGAGTCTAAAATGATAAAATCACCGACGACTGATGATATACCGTCAACTTTAATTTTTTCTTGTGAAAATGAAAATTGAAAAACCAATAATAACAATAAACTAATTATAAACTTCATACTTCCTTGATTTAAGTGCATCTTTTAAAATTTCATTATTTAAACTTTTGAGCAAATCTATTTTTCTTTGGTTGATAATAGTAGATTTGATTCTATCATAAAGATATGACATTGGTGGAATATTTCCAGATTTTAAAATGTCTTCAACTATAAAAAAATTGGTAAAATTGAGTTCCTCAACTGAAAACAGTCTTTTTGTTATTAAATATTGAGATTTATTATTCTGATTTATGAAATCAATAGAGGATATAACATCTCTTTCAGTAAACCATGTTGTATCATTAAGGTTAAGCTCTGCAAATTGAAAATTTAATGAATCTAAAAAATATCGGTCTTGTTGACTAATTCTAAAAATATATCTTCTTATTCTATTAATATTTACATTATCATCTGGAACCTTAATATATCTATATTTTATCAAATTCTCATTTAGCCTAAAATTGTTTAAATTCGTTGAATAAAAAGACTCTACTTGTTCTTCTGTTACTAAAGAATCAATTCTAGAATTAACAATTAAATCTTTGTAGGAATTAATATAGAGGTCAACTTTATAGTTATCTACAAGTTCATCAATTTCTCCTTTTTTAGATTGAGATAAATTAATAATTGATAAGTCATATAAAACTTTTTCTTTAGCCCAAGATTCAATATAATTTAAGACTTTTATTATGCTATCATCTTCAGATATATAATCAGGTAGATCATTTTTATATAAAAAATTCTCACCGACTCTAGCTACAATATTATTTGAATAATTATTATTAAGATTTGAACAAGAAACAAAAACAAGTATAGAAAAAATAGTAAATGTTGATATTTTCAAAATTATATTTTTGGTGGGCTATAATTTGGAGCTTCTTTTGTAATTGAAACATTATGAGGATGACTCTCTTTGATTCCGGATCCTGTAATCTTAACAAATTTTGATGTTTTTTTTAACGATGCTATATCTTTAGATCCACAATAGCCCATTCCTGATCTGAGACCCCCAATAAACTGGTATATGCTTTCATTAAGGTGGCCTTTATATGGAACTCTTCCAACTATTCCTTCAGGTACTAGTTTTTTCTTATCAACTTTTTCTGACTGAAAATACCTCTCATTACTACCTTTTTGCATTGCTTCAACTGAACCCATACCTCTGTATGTCTTGAATTTCCTTCCGTCATAAATTATAGTCTCTCCCGGTGATTCCTCAGTACCAGCTAAAAGGGAACCTAGCATAACAGAGTCCGCTCCAGCTGCAATAGCTTTAGAAATATCACCGGTGTATCTTACACCTCCATCCGCGATTACAGGTATTTTTGAGTTTTTTAATGCTTCTGCAACCTCCATAACCGCAGACAATTGTGGATAACCTACACCTGCAACAACTCTAGTTGTACAAATTGAGCCTGGTCCAATGCCTACTTTAATACCATCAGCCCCATTTTCTTTAAGATAATTTGCTGCATCTGCAGTAGCAATATTACCTACCACAATGTCAACTTCTTGAAATGAGTCTTTTAAATTTTTCAGAACATCCCCGACCTTACTAGAGTGAGCATGTGCTGTGTCAACAACTAGAGCATCAACTCCAGATTTAATAAGCTTTTCAGCTCGTTTTTTAAAATCTTTATCAGTTCCAATGGCAGCAGAAACCATTAATCTTCCCAAATTATCTTTATTTGAAGTTGGTTTTTCTGAATGTTTATTTATATCTCTAAATGTAATTAGCCCTATTAGTATACCATTTGAGTTAACGACTGGTAATTTTTCAATTTTATGAGTTTGCAAAATTTCTTCAGCTTGGGACATTGATGTTCCAGCCTCGGCAGTAATTAGGTTTTTACTTGTCATAACCTGTGATAATTTTTTTGAATTATCTTTTTCGAATCTTAAATCTCTATTAGTCACAATTCCCACTAATTTCATATTTTTAGAGACAATTGGAATTCCACCAATTTTATACTTTTTCATAAAATTTTTTGCATCAGCCACTAATGAATCTGAATTTAACGTAACAGGATCAATTATCATTCCTGACTCAGCCCTTTTAACCAATCTGACCTCATTGGCCTGATCCTCAATTGACATATTTTTGTGAATAACACCTATACCTCCTTCACTTGCAATAGCAATTGCCATTTTACTTTCAGTAACAGTATCCATTGCAGCGGAAACAATCGGGACATTTAGAATTATATTCTTACTAAATCTAGTTTGAAGTGAAACATCGGAAGGAAGGATTTTAGAAAAAGCTGGAACAAGAAGTACGTCCTCATAAGTTAAACCCTCTCCTACAAATTTAGACTTTATCATAATGCAACTAATTATAAACTAATTGCATGCAAATATACAAATTAAAATATAGTAGAATCAAATTAAAATTGATAGTCCAATCAGAATAAAAATAAATGATTTAAAAAAAACTATTTTCTTACCATTACTATCAAAATTTAGTAATAAACTCAGTTTATTAGATGTTAGCGAGACAAAACAGAATATAAATAGAGCTTGACCAATAAATATCGATCCAAGAATAATAAATTGATAAGAAATTGGTATAGTATCTGAAAAAAGAAAATTAGGAAAATATGCTAAAAAGAAGATTAATACCTTAGGATTAACTAGATTCATGTAAAAACCTCTTAAATAAAAGTTCTCAAATCCATTTTTTTTTAATTTATTGTTTTTTCTAAATTCTAAAAATGCTAAATAAAAAAGGTATAACGATCCAAAGTATTTTAAAAAATTCATTATTATATCATTTTTCTCAATTAAGGAAGATACTCCAAATGATATTATTAAGGTATGAATCACAAGTCCTGAACATAACCCTAACCCAACCATGAAGCCTGATTTTTTATCTTCTAGACTTTGATTAATTACAAATAATATATCTGGACCTGGCATAAGGGTTAAAGCTAATGATGATATAAAAAACAATAATATTTGATCCATTAGTTGAATTTAATATTTATTTATATTTGATGCCAAAATATTGTAAATGAATAATATTATCCAAAATCTTGAACCTTTAAAAGATAGACTTAGAAATCACTCTCTTTACTCCAGTATTAAAGATATCGATGATCTTAAAATTTTCTCTAATGCTCACGTATACGCAGTATGGGACTTTATGTCTCTTTTAAAGTTTCTTCAAATTAAATTAACCTCAACATCACTACCATGGTTTCCGATTAGAAATACAACTACTGCAAAGTTAATTAATGAAATTGTTGCAGGAGAAGAAACAGACGAAGATCAGAATGGAAGACCAATATCACATTTTGAGATGTATATTGACTCAATTGAAGAATTTGGGCTCAATACTGAAGAAATTCTTAGTAATATCAACTCACTTAATAACCTTGAATCAATTGAAGAAGACATAGATAAATTAGTTATCAAAGACTACGTAAAGGATTTCTTAAAATTTACATTCTCAGTTATAAGAAGAGGTAATGTTCATGAGGTTGCATCTGTATTTACATTTGGTAGAGAAGATCTTATACCTGATATGTTTATTCCATTAATTGAAGGAATTAACGCAAAAAATAATCACCTTAACAAATTAATTTATTACTTTAAAAGACATATTGAAGTTGATGGGGATATGCATGGTCCTATGTCTATGGAAATGTTATCTTTTTTATGTAATAATGATCCTGCTAAAATTGCAGATTCCAGTTCTGTATCTGAGAAAGCCCTTATTGCCAGAATATCATTATGGGATGGAATTGAAAATGATATAAAACTGAGGAAAAATAATTATGAAAAAGTTTAATGCTATAATATTAATTTCATGTCTTTCACTAGGTTGCTCTAAAGAAATTGCTTCTAACAAGTACGCAGAATCAATTACTTCAGAAGAACTATCTGATTTAATTTATGAGTTTTCTTCAAATATGTTTGAAGGAAGAAATACAGGAGACCCTGGACAAAAGATGGCAGTTGAATTTATTAAAAACTTTTATCTAGCCAATAATATTGATAAAGCCAAAAATACTAATGATTACTTTCAGGAGTTTTTGGTTGACTTTGAAACCAGAAAAATTGCAAGCCCTGATAATATCAATGAAGATAATATTGACTGGGTTAAGACAGAGAACGTCGCTGCAATAATTGAAGGAGATACCTATCCTGATCAATATATTATTCTTACTGCACACCTTGATCACGTTGGAACTAAAAATGGTGAAATTTATAATGGAGCAGATGATAATGGATCCGGTTCAATGGCTTTACTTGAAATTGCAGAAGCATTCAAACTTGCAGAATTAGATGGGAAAAGACCAAAGAGATCTATTGTTATTCTTCATGTATCCGCAGAAGAAAAAGGACTACTGGGCTCTAAATATTACTCAGAAAATCCTCTTTATCCTCTCGATGATACTATAACAAATTTAAATCTTGATATGATAGGTAGAACAGATCCAAAAAGAGTCTCAAATAATGATAATTATATTTATTTAATTGGTACAGATAGATTAAGTTCAATGTTACATGAAACTTCTGAAAGGGTAAACAATAAGACAGTAAATCTTGAATTAGATTACAGGTATAATTCGTGGGACGATCCTAACAGGTTTTATGAAAGAAGTGATCACTGGCACTTTGCAAAAAATAATATACCTGTAATATTTTATTTTAATGGAACTCATGAGGACTATCACCAGCCCTCTGATACTGCAGAAAAAATTCGTTATGACCTTTTAACTAAAAGGACAAAATTGATCTTCCACACAGCCTGGGAGATTGCAAATATGGATAAGAGGATAGTAGTTGACCAAAATTAGAAATGAGTAAATTTTACATTTAACATGAAAATTTTTATAAAAAATCAAAATAAATCTGAAAGAGCAACTAGGTTTATTGTATCTATGTTTTTATTACCTTCTCCTTTTTTTTACGGGTTTGATATATTCTCATATTTACAGCTTATTACAGGTGTGATACTTTTATTTAATTCAATATCAGGTATGTGTGTTATATACAGATTATTTGGTGTTAACAATTGTAAAACCTAGATCTTTTAATGAACAAGAAAATACCCCTCGTTAGAAGATATATAGATGATTTAAATTTAATTTATGGCTAAGTTAATTTTGTGAAACAGTAGTGACTTCGTTAAGAAACTAGTTACCATTTACTTTCCTGTAAAAATATAATCTCCTGCCGGATAAAATTTGTTTATAATCTCCATTATACCTTGAATACTGAGCATCTAATAATAGGAAATCTTTTGTAATATTTATTAATTTCCACTCATCAATTAGTGAATATTTGTAATCTGTCTGAACATTTTCCCTTACTGATTTGTAAGCTTTCATCATCATCTTTTTATCCTTCACTATTATTGGAGTTGAATTGTTAAAAATTGCAGGATATACAAAATGACTCGCAATTCTTTCGTAATCCTTATACTCAAATGCTTTTGAGTAATCCATCCATTGTTTTACAATTTGACTTTCTAGGGCTTTATTATCTTGTGAAAAAACTAATGTGGTGAAAAATATCAATATTAGGTTGAAAAATATTTTTTTCATCTACTTTGATTTATTGTTAAGCATCTAAATATACAAATAAGTCACTGAATTGAAAGAAGAGGATATGCCCATTATTTAGAATAGAGCAATAGCATTAACTGGAGAACCTGTTCCACCTCTAAATCTTAGAGGCTGGATAGAAATAAAAAATTCCCATCTATTTTGTCTTTTAGCCTCCTTTGAAATTTCCTCTAGATTTAAATTATCTAGTAAGGGCATTCCCATTGAAACAAGAGTTAATTTATGAATTGGACTTCCTTCTTCAGGAATCCCTGAAGGTTGTGCATCATTAGTCCCATCTGAACCTAGAACTGAAACTTTACGCTTATACAGTAATAATGCTACATTATAATCTAAACCTGCACTTAACTTTGAATAGTCTGAATCTCCTTTTAAAATTTTTTCAGCCCATCTTCCTGTTCTAACCAAAACAACATCGCCTTTTTCAATTTTGATATTATACTTTTCTTCAAAATTTAAAATATCATTTATTGTTATTTTAGTTCCTGCATCAAGGAAATCTTTACCATATAATAGTGGAATATCAATCAATACTCCTCTAGACATAATTCCGCCACTAAATGCTTCAATACCTAATTCCTCAAATCCTTGTGGTGTAATATTTGAAGCATCATAATCATTATATAATTTTCCATCTTGACCAAGATGTGCTAATCCATCCATATGGGAAACTGTGAATCCGTGATATGAAATGCTATAATTGTCTGAAGCCCAGTCATAACCTTTAAACTCGACAGATGATGCTTGATGATTATATTTTGTAATTTCATCAAAATCAGAATGATTAATTTGAGATGAATCTTGGGAAATATCAAATGATAGTGAAACAGAAATTCCTTTTTTAGGTAGTTTTAGTGCGTTTAGGATTTTATTATTATCAATATAGTTTACTGTGCCCTTTTTATCTTTATTTCCCCATTTCCCTGTGTTTGATACTTTATCAAATAATTTATCGTAAACTTTCTTTTGGGGGGATACATTTTGACAATTTCCAGAATAAAATATAGATAAGAAAATAATAAAAATATAGTATCTCATTTTAATTGATTAGTGATTAATAAATCTAATATAAAAAACTTTATGTCTACTCAGTGTAATCTTTCTGAATTAAAAGAAGAGGATACTAATTATTAAATATTATTCTTTAAAGCAATTCTTGCAACAAATGAAAATCCAGTTACATACAAATAATTTTCATCTGAATCAAATGCACAGTTAGTCAACATATCTTTAAATTTAATATTAGCAAGCAATTTACCAGTTGGAGACAGAACTAAAATCCCATTTGGTCCAGTTGTAAAAATATTTCCTGATGAGTGTATCTTTAATCCATCAAAACTTCCAGGATATTTTTTAGCTAACTCTGTTCCATCAAAAAACAAATCTGATTTATTTTCATTTTTTAAATCAATTTTTATAATAATTGGTGCTTCGTCTGTATTTGAACTATTAACGTACAAATACCTTTCATCATTAGATAGTGCTAAGCCGTTAGGTAAATCAAGTTCATTAGAGATTAATTCTATTCCAGCTTCTGAATTATATCTATAAACACCACTAAAATCCAACTCTTTAACAGATTCATCAAAGGTAAAGTCACTTAGAAACATAAAGCCATATGTTGGGTCTGTAAAAAAGATATCTCCATTGGTAGACACTACTAAATCATTTGGACTATTAAATCTATCACCTTCAAAATTATCAACAATTGTTGTGAAAATTGGGTTAGTAGTTGGAGAATTTTTTATTTTCGACAACCTTCTGTCTCCGTGTTGAGCAATTATTAGATCTCCATCATTATCAAAAGTCAATCCGTTTGCTCCAGACAAATCTATATTTGGAATTACAGGAGCATAATTGGTAAATCCTGATGGAGATATGTAAATATCAAATCCCTCTTGCTCATTCCATTTATATATTTTATTTTTTGGAACCTGTGTAAAAAGTAAGGAAGATGAATTTTTGTCCCACAAAGGTCCTTCTGCAACACTTAAAGAATCAACTAGGTATTCAATTTCTGCTTGTTTATCTATAATGTTTAATATAGAGTCGTCATAAACTACTATTGAATCATTATTTTTAACTTCTTGTGAACAAGATAAAATTTGAAAAATAATAGTAGCAAATATCAAGTTTTTCATTATATATATATTTTAGACAATTTAAACAATTTAAACAAACTAAAATAACATGTCTTAACTAAAGCTTAAATGTTTCTTCAATCTAATTAAGAGGATTAGAAGTTCCTAAATTAATTACTTCAAAGTAAATGTCACAATGAATAAATGACAAATTAGCTTGAATTTTTCTATATTGCATAACTGAAAGTGAGTCCTCACCTCTTAATTTAAACAAATCAAATAAACTATAAACCAATTTAACAAAAATGAAGATAAGAGATGGGGACTCTAATTCAATTAAGCAAATTTAAGCTTATTTTGTTTGATATTTTTTAAAGAAAAAGTTAAATTGTTTTATAAATCAGCTTGAATTTTTCAAATACATAACTATAAACCCTAAACATCTGAAAAAAAGGACAAACTTTATACTCGTTTAGACACACTGGAGCTATAGAAATATTCAAAAGAACAGGTTCAATTACTAAACTT
>CESN01032733.1_pt1 | contig 11417 bp, 9 predicted proteins | sample 531181 | NCBI WGS metagenome assembly CESN01 (sample SAMEA2621990, study PRJEB7988) | marine metagenome | isolation source: saline water (ENVO:00002010), including
ATGGTCTAATGATTTACCTCCCGAAACCTTTTCTTTTTATCCGTACAAAATTTCTTTACCGGATCAAAATTCCAGAGTTTCAAGTTTGATATATTACCCCCACCCATCGACAAAGCCAGGGTTTCACCAAAAGGAAGGTGTTTTAGAAATTTTGGCCCCTTACTTAAAATCAGTTTCCTATGGGAGTAAAATTATCATTCATGCAGATTCGGAGTATATTTTATTCACCGATCATTCTGAAAAGCCTTAAAATTTCAAATTTTTGGCAGTTTTCCTTGTTATTCTTCAATTTTGGCAATACAGCTGATCTTTTACACAAAAAACATCTATGGAAAACCCTACTTTTGCGACTCGTTGGAACTTAGACGAAATAGACTCAAATTACCTTCAGTGGCTTGAGAACCGCTCGTCCGTAGAAACCAAATGGCAGTACTTCTTTGAAGGCTTCCATTTAGCGAATGATTCCAATGGTAGTTCGGGGCAGATACCTGGACCTAAAACGGTTTCCAGTGAATCGCCCGATGATGAATCCATTGAGAAACATGCCCGCCTCTACGGTGCAATTTATGCTTTTCGAGATATTGGCCATACCCAAGGCACCTTTGATCCCCTGCGCGACAAGATTGATGAAAACCCGCGGCTCTCCTTGGACAGACTTGGATTCACGGAGGAAGATCTTTCTGAAATTCATTTTACTGGAAATTACCTAGAGGGATGCCGGATGTCGATCGGTGAAATTTTCGATCGTTTAAAAAAGACTTATTGCGGAAACATTGGAGTCGAGTACCTCCACATTCAGGCTACTGAAAAACGTCGTTGGATTCAGTCCAAGATCGAACCCAATCTTAATCAACCTTCATTCGCACACGAAGAAAAGCTTCGAATCTTACGTAAAATCATTCAAGCAGAAGAATTCGAAAATTTCTTACATACTAGATATGTTGGACAAAAGAGATTTTCTTTGGAAGGTGGAGAAACTCTTATCACGGCTTTGGATTCCATTTTTCAAAAGTGTCCCGATGAAGGAGTTGAGGAAATCGTAATGGGAATGGCACACCGGGGCCGCCTCAATGTTTTGGCGAATGTAATGGGTAAATCTCATGAATTTATCTTTCGAGAGTTTTCTGAAAACTTTGTTCCCGATGGTGCTCATGGAAGTGGCGATGTTAAATATCACTTGGGATATGAGTCGGTTCGAACGACTTCTAGCGGGCAGCAAGTTGTCATCCACCTATCTCCAAACCCCAGTCATCTGGAAGCCGTCAATGGAGTAGTCGAAGGTAAGGCCCGGGCCCGACAAAGGCTACGGGGTGATACAAAAAGAAAACGGGTATTGCCGATTTTGATTCATGGAGATGCGGCAATGGCTGGGCAAGGCGTAGTCGCCGAGGTCTTTAATTTCTCAAAACTGCCTGGTTATCGCACTGGAGGAACGGTTCATGTCGTGGTGAACAACCAAATCGGTTTCACAACGGATCCGACCGACGCCCGCTCCAGCCTGTATTGTACCGATGTGGCAAAAGCAATTGAAGCTCCTATCTTCCACGTTAATGGAAATGATCCCCTTGCAGTAGCAATGGTTGCTGAGCTTGCCCTAGCTTACAGACAAAATTTTGGTGAAGATGTTGTCATTGATGTAAATTGCTATCGTAAGCACGGTCACAACGAAGCGGATGATCCTGCATTCACTCAACCCTTACTTTATCAAAAAATAAAGTCTATGCCATCAATTTCCTCGGTTCTTTCTGATCAATTGGTTGCAAATGGTGAATTAAAAGATGAAGAGAGCCAAGAAATTCACCAAAGGCTCCGTCGTCAGCTTGATGCTTCTTTAGAAAAAGTTAGAACGGTCAAGAAATCCAGTACTTTTGATGGATCGATGGCGATCAGGCAAATTCCATATGATTTTTCCGCGGTTGAGACTGCGGTGCCACTGGCTGAATTAGAAAAGGTAATGCGAGCGCTCTCTACTTGGCCTGAAGATTTCAACCTAAATTCGAAAATTAAAAGACAAGTTGAGAACAAAAAAAAGAACTTCAAATCCAAGCACGGCATCGATTGGGGATTGGCTGAACAACTTGCTTTTGGGTCATTGATGCTGGAAGGAACACCAGTTAGACTTTCTGGGCAGGACAGCGAACGAGGAACTTTCAGTCATCGCCATGCGGTCTGGTATGACTCCAAGGACAGGAATAGGTATGTACCTCTACTAAACATGGAGGACAGGCAGGGACAATTTTGCGTATACAACTCTTTGCTCTCGGAGGCTGCCGTCCTTGCCTTTGATTACGGCTATTCCCTGGATTACCCAAGTATGCTTGCAATTTGGGAGGCTCAGTTTGGAGATTTTGCAAATGGTGCACAAGTCATTATTGATCAATTTATTATGAGTGCTGAAGACAAATGGGGAGCCGTCTCTGATCTTGTACTTCTTCTACCCCATGGCTTTGAAGGACAGGGCCCCGAGCACAGCTCCGCTCGTCTTGAAAGATTTCTTCAGGGCTGTGCGGAAGACAACATTGTGGTAGGAAACTTGAGTACTCCAGCTCAGTATTTTCATGCACTTCGCAGACAAAAGAAAAAAGAATATGCTAAACCTCTTGTTCTAATGTCTCCTAAAAGTTTACTTCGTCATAAATCCTGTGTTTCCATGCTTAAGGACTTTACCCATGGTGAATTTCAAGACTTCTTACCTGATCCCACCCCAGCAAAAAAAACCGAGACTCTGGTTCTCTGTTCTGGAAAGGTCTATTACGACCTTATTGAAGCTCGCGAATCGATCAGGACTCCCAAAGCAACTATTATCCGGATTGAACAGTTTTACCCATTCAACCAGTCCCAATTTCTCAATACCATCGAGCCATTTACTCATGCTAAAAGAATTGTCTGGTGCCAGGAAGAACCTCAAAACATGGGGGCTTGGAGCTTTCTTTCTCCCATCTTTGAGGAATTATTAGGCAAAAAAGTCGAGTATGTAGGTCGTACTTCGACGGCAAGTCCAGCAACTGGATCTTTGACGCTTCACAAAAAAGAACAAGTTGAATTAATAGCAAATGCTCTAGGTCAGTCCCTTTCAATCACCGACAAATAATTTAAAATCCGCTTTATTTAAAATGCCAAAAGACGTCATTATCCCTGCACTCGGCGAGTCCATAGCTTCCGGTATCCTTTCCGCCTGGAAAGTAAAAGAAGGATCTTTTGTCGAAATCGATCAACCGATCTATGAACTTGAAACCGATAAGATCACTCAAGAAGGGCTTGCTGAAATTGCCGGAATCATATCCTTCTTAGCCAAAGAAGGGGATGAAGTGGAAATTGGTTCCAGCATAGCTCAAATTGATGAATCCACAGAAAAACCTTCAGAATCTGAAGCCCCAAGTTCAGAAGAAGCCGAGGATACTACTTCCGCAACCGAATCAGCGGAAGTAAAACAGCCTGAAGAGGTGGACCCTTCCAGTGATGCTAAAAGCACGGAATTAGAATCCCCTGCTATTGTCAAAGATGAAGTTTCTCCCCCCGATGAAAAAGATAAGGTAATGGGCAGAAAGCAGTCTCCTGCAGTTACCAAACTTTTAGCCGAAACCGGAATTGATCCAGAATCAGTTAGTGGATCCGGGAAAGACGGAAGAATTACCAAAGCAGATGTCCTTGAGGCAAGTTCCAGAGAGTTGAAGAAGCCTGCTACAGCAAAATCCGAAGAAAAAAATCTTGGAGAATCAAAGCTTCTGGATTCTGCAAATCGATCCACAAGACGTCCCTTTTCGCCGATCCGCAAACGAATCGCTCAAAGACTAGTCGAAGCTCAACAAACCGCAGCCATTCTTTCGACTTTCAACGAAGTTGATCTTTCTGCGGTTATTGCCTTGCGGAAAGCTCATCAAGATTCTTTTGTCAAAGAGCACGGAATAAAACTTGGTTTTATGTCATTTTTCGTAAAAGCAGTTGTTCATGGTCTCAAAGCTGTACCTGCTTTAAATGTTAGAATTGAAGGAAATGAGCTAGTCGAGAACCATTACTATGATGTGAGTGTTGCGGTTGGAACTGAAAAGGGCTTGGTTGTTCCCGTATTAAGAGATTGTGACAAGATGTCTTTTGCCGATATTGAGAAAGCAATCATTCATTATGCTGAAAAAGCAAAAGCTGGTACCATTTCCCTTGAAGATATGCAGGGAGGATGCTTTACGATTACCAACGGTGGTATTTACGGCTCTATGCTTTCAACTCCGATCATCAATCCGCCCCAAAGTGGTATCTTAGGAATGCATGCGATTCAGGAAAGGCCCGTGGTACGAAACGGAGAAATAATCATTAAACCAATGATGTACCTTGCCTTATCCTATGACCATCGGGTGGTGGACGGTAAGGAAGCGGTTACCTTTCTGGTCAAGATTAAAGAGGCCATTGAGGAACCCGCTCGTTTAGCACTTGGAATTTAACTAAAAATGAAATCGGAAAATATTTTTGATCTCCTCGTGATCGGGGCTGGCCCCGGTGGTTATGTCTGTGCGATCAGGGCTGCACAACTCGGCTTGAAAGTGGGTATCATTGAAAAAAATAAAAGACTAGGTGGTACCTGCCTCAATGTTGGATGTATTCCCAGTAAAGCACTTCTTCATTCAACCGAAGTCTATCATCAAATAAAAGTCGATGCCCAAACGCATGGGGTTGAATGCGAAAAAGTTAGCCTTGACCTGGCAACCATGATGAATCGAAAGGACAAAGTGGTCAGCCAACTTGGGAAAGGCGTCCAGTCCCTCGTCTCCAAAAAAGGGGTTAAGATTTACGAGGGAACCGCCGAACTCCTAGACAACCGAAAAGTGCAAGTCTCAAATGGGTCCGAAATATTTGAATTGGAAGCCAAAGAAATTGTTTTAGCAACTGGTTCCAAACCGATTGAGCTCCCCAACCTTCCCTTCGATGGAAAGAAGATTATAAGTAGCGATCAAGCTATTGCACTGGATAAAATACCTGAAAGGCTTGTTGTGGTTGGGGCTGGTGCCATTGGACTGGAATTGGGCTGCGTTTGGTCCAGGCTTGGTAGTGAAGTAACGATCCTTGAATTCCTCCCTGAGATTTGCACACAGCTCGACCCCGAAATTGCCAAAGCGACCCGAAAGATTTTTGAAAAACAAGGAATCACCTTTCAACTCTCCACCAAGGTAGAAACCGCAAAAGTCACCAAAAAAGAAGTCTCATTATCGATCACAAAAGATAACCAAAATTCAAATATTTCCGCTGATTGTGTCTTAGTTGCTGTGGGGAGAGAACCCTTTGCAAAAGGATTAGGCATCGAAAGACTCAACTTAGCAAAGGATGAAAAAGGTCGGGTTAAAGTAAACCAAGACTTCTCAACCAATCTTGATGGTATCCGTGCAATTGGAGATCTAATTCATGGTCCCATGCTTGCTCACAAAGCCGAAGAGGATGGAGTAGCCTGTGCTGAAATTTTGGCCGGCCAAGCCGGACATGTTGATTATTCCCTTGTACCCGGAGTAATTTATTCAGATCCAGAAGTTGCAAACATTGGAATGAGTGAAAGCCAGGCGAAGAAAGAAGGTTTTCTTACCAAATGTGGAGCTTTTCCCATGGCTGGAAATGGTCGTGCGATTGCAACCTGCTCAACCGATGGGGTGGTAAAACTCGTTGCTGATGCAAAAACCGATCGAATTTTAGGGGCTCAAATCGTAGCTCATAGTGCTTCTGAGCTCATTGCCTCGGTTGTGGCACATATGGAATATGGAGGCTCTGCGGAAGACTTAGCCCGTACAATCCATGCACACCCCACCCTATCGGAGTCGATCAAAGAAGCAGCACTCTCTGTAGATGGGAGAGGTTTACACAGCCTCTAATTCCCTTCCGGAAATTTAAAAATTTACCTCCAGCCGCTTTTCATCATCGGCAAGACGCCAAGCCCTATCCACCAGCATTTCATAAGCGACTGCCTTTTGCTCTAGCTCTGAAACTGAGCGGGAAGCACTGGACAGCTTCTGCACCTTACCTACCAGAAGGTAAATTTCTCCGGAATTATCAGTGATTCTCATCTGATACTTTCCCCGACTTAGAGCAAAACTTCTTTCCTGTATCGGCCAGTCCGCTCTTTGAAACTCTAAGGCATCTGAGGAAAAACCCGTTAGCTTAACTCGGCCCAAAGCGTCTCCATTTTCTAGGTGCAGAAAGGCAGCTCTCGGAGAGCCAAGTATGGAGGACCACTTCACGGATTCTACTTTTGATGGACTGTTCAATTTTTGGACTTTTAAAAGTGGAGAAGTCGGTTTGATTTCAGGTACCGAAGGCGAAAGGATTTCTTCCCCGATTGGTTCAATGCTTTCCCCTTGCGGAACTTGTTTAATGGTATTTGCTTGTTTATCTTCTGCTATTGAAAGTTTTGCCCCCGAAGCAAGCTCCAAGCTTTGAGAATCTTCCAAAAGAAATGAATCTTGCTTTTTTTCATCACTCTCTTGTGAGGTAGATTGTTCTGACTGATTTGCAGCATCCCATTCCTTTAATTGTTCTTTCGCGGCATCTGCTTTCGCCATCATTGGTTCTTCCTTATTTTTTCTTTCCAGAGTACCAAAATAAGCGATCACTGAGGCGGCGGCCGCGACAGCTAAGGGTGCCCAAAAATGCAATTTCCCTTTAGAGCTAGGCCCCTGGTCATCTGCTTTTCCTTGCGGCTCCATATTTTTGAGCTTTTCCAATAATTGAGTTTTCTCCTCCTGGCTAAAGGAAAGCTCCTCACTCATGCCACTACCTAATCGAAACCCATCGATACCAGCTTCTTGAAAAAGTGACAGGCTTTGCTGTACTAACTTCTTCTCTGCTCTCCAATCTGCATCCAAGTTACAAAGCTTTTCGATTTCAAATTTTTCTTCCGGTTCCATCTCATCCAGAAGATATTTGATCAGCCTATCCCTATGTGTTTCAATATCATCGGATTGCTCACTCATTCCAATATGTTCTCCTCTTTTAGTTCGATCGACAATTGGTAAATTACCTTGTGTAATTTGAAGCCAACATTTCCAACACTTATTCCAAGCTTCTCCGCCATTTCAAGGTAGCTCATTCTTTGTTCAAATTTCATTTTTAATAAATCCTGAATATCTTGCGGCAAAAGAGAAACTGCATGTTTAACCCGAAAAATCTTTTCTTCCTTCTCCATTTTTTCCCTAGGATGCTCCTGATCCTTTCCACCCGAATCTGAAAAAAAATCAAGTTGCCGATCATCTTTCCCAGTGGTCATCAATCTATGCTTTTTTCTCAACCTTGAAATACTTAGATTTCGAGTCGTCGTGTACAACCAAGCCTTAGGGAAGCTAATCGATGCTGATTCTTTAAAGAAACGAAGAAAAGACTCCTGCACAATTTCCTTGGACTCCTCCACATCCTTGAGAATTCCATGGGCATAAGATAAAAGCGGTTTTTGTAATTGCTCGAACCAGACCAACTTAGAATTTTTATCCTCTTGGCTCATACATCATCTATAATTTTAGAAATTAAAAAAATTCATGGTTCTTGCTTAATCCTAAGCTTCAAACAGCTCTTTCATTCGAACAAGTCCTAAACGAAGAGTTTCTTCAGGGTCTCTTTTCCACCAATCCGCATTAAAAAGCTCAAGGCTTACAGTTTTATCATAGCCAATTTCCTTAAGGATTTGAATCTCTGCCTTCAAATCAATTTGGCCATCCCCTGGCATAACCCGATCAGGATCCGTTTGAGTGCCCGGCTCTTTTTCCAGGCATGCATCGTCGATGTGGTAATGACTAATTTTGGATTGAGGTATTTGCCGAAGGGTTTCAGGGGTAGACTTGCTGTTCCAATTATGAAAAGCATCAAGAATTAGGGTCGCATCTGGATCATTCGCTTTTTCTACGACTTCCCAGGCACCCTCCAAGGTATGAATCGATTGGAAGAAACTTATGTATTCAAAAGTGGGAAGAATTCCTTCCTCTCTTCCAACCTGCAAAAGCTCCTGATACCTTCCAGGTAAATGTCCGGTCTCCTTTTTTTCCAAAGGAGGAGTTGCCACAATAAAGGGGGAGCCTAAGCGAGCACCCAAAGCAAATCTTCTCCGGGCTTCATCCAAAACTAATGAATGCTCCCATCCTTCAAAATCTCCCCATTGCCGCATTGCAATCACCGACGGAATCATCAATCCATGATCCTGAATCATCCTTTCAACCTCTGAAACTTCACCTCCTCTGGCAACAAATTCCAAGACATCATTGAGCCATAACTCAATACCATCATAACCGGCTTCGCCCACCAGTTTTATCTTTTCCAGTAAGGGAACTGGTTTAATCGTACTTGTATTGAGACAAAATTTCACCCTCTAAATAGATAGATTGGTTTTAATATCCACAATCATTGTTTTGAATTTTTGCTCTGGTCGAGCAGGAAATTCTGAAACAAGCCTTGAAGTACTCCATTACTCAAAGATTTCCCTTTTTGCTTCAAGCCCCACTCGACCGCCCACTCCCTAAATTCATTCGAAAAATCTCCACTTGGCCAATGATACCACAAACCAAAACAATCAGATTCATGATAAGCAGACCACAGGGGAAGCCCACTATCAATCAGTAAAGTGTCCGCTTTTGAAGACCCTAGAACTCCACTCAACACCTGATCACGCCATTTTTTTCTTAACCTATAGATTCCCAGTTTTCCACGGTTTCCCTCGAGCGGATCCGATGATTCAGGGAAATGGATTGCTTTGAGCTCATCGGGCCAGTTGGGAACTTTTACTACAATCTGCTGATACTGATGCAATCGGTTCATCGGTTGATTCGCGGGACGCATCCCCTTCCTTTTCCAGGTAGTCATTTGGTGGTAAACTCTCTGAACATCCAAGCCTACCCTCCAATCTTCTAAAGAATAAAGGGTTGCGATTTCATGCATGGATTGCTTATTCCTCGGATACCCAAGAACCTCTAGAAACCATTGGTGGCAAGCCTGTTCCCATCCCACCTGATCAATCCGTTTTTTTGCATAAGCTTTCTTTTGGAACCATCTTATATGGGAAGACCTTATGATCTCATCTTCTACATTTTTTGGTTTATCTCTCGCAAGAGAGTGCAAATTTTGATCCCGACCACTCAAAGCGGCGAGTGCCCACTCTTCATTGTACTCCTCCAAGCCTTGGTAAAGGAAGGGGAGCAGAGTTAATTGCGGGATTTTTTTTCCCAGAGAGTTGACGATGCGGCAAGCTGAAGTGATTGGGGGGAATAAACAAACATGCAAGATAACCTGATTATAATTTGGGTCTCGATCATGTCCATGATTTCTCCAATCTCTTTCATAAAAATGAATTTCAACATCCCCAAATTTTTTCTCCCCCCCTATACATATAACCGCATTTCGAAAATCAGGTCCTTCATCTGACCTGTTCCAAGTACCAGTATTAAGAATCGATAGTTTTTTTCCCTCCTTGCTGACTAAATTAAAAGTAATAAATGCAGACTGGAACCAAATTCTTTGGATCACTTTTTCCTCAACCCGAATCCCCCCGTAGAGTCCGGGAACTTCCTCCACTTTGCCTTCCATGAGTAGCCTAATCTGGAAAGGGAATTTTGTTTTCAAAAGAATCAAACGGACGGGCTGAAGGTTTCGAGTCTTTTCTTATGGATTTTGAACTTTCAATCGCGTAATCCAAACGTTTAGCCACTTCCTCCACCCGCATTGCAGTGGATCCATGTGCATAAGCACAGTTACGAATAAGGCCATCATTGGTAACCACTACTATCCTCTCCGGTTGCGTTGCTCCCATTAACATTCTCTCAATAACCCCGTCTGCCCCCTCTACAGAAGAAGAGTAAATTACAGTGTAATCCTCAATACCACGGTGCTTAGAAACGGATTGCGGTCCTCCTTTCCCGTCAAAAACAACCGATAAAAGGCAGCCACCCATAACTTGTAGGGGCTCAAGAAAATATAATAATGACTCCCTCGCACGGGTACGGTCGAGTTTTAACTCCCGAGCAAACTCGGGAATTGCATGAAGGGCATTATTTCCGTCTACAATTAGATGTTCTTGCATTTTAAATCCTTTCAATCAAAGAAAGACAGCATATTCAAATAATTAACAAATTCGCAATTTTTAAACTTTATCTTTTATGAGCATCGCCTATCTTTTTCCAGGTCAAGGATCCCAGCATGTGGGCATGGGAAATGAACTCTTTCAACAATTCCCCTCTGTTGTTGAGGAAGCAAATTCCATTCTAGGATACTCCCTCGATGAATTATGTACTCAGGGACCTGAGGATAAGCTCGGTCAAACCCAGTTTACCCAACCTGCTCTTTACCTCGTTTCCTACTTGGCAGGACTGGCGAAACAGAAAGAAAATATGTTCCCTGACATGGCAGCGGGGCATTCCGTGGGTGAATTTGCAGCTCTGGCTGCAGCCAAAGCCTTTTCCTTTGCTGATGGCCTCCGAATGGTTGCTAAGCGAGGCGAAATCATGGCGAAAGTAAGAGGTGGTGGTATGGCTGCGGTAATCGGCCTGGAATCCAACATTATCTCAGCCACCTTAAAGAAGAAAAATTTGCAAAAAATTGATCTCGCCAATTTTAATTCTCCCGGACAAATTGTCATATCCGGCCCAGCTTTGGAAATCGATTCCTCTATTCCAGTGCTCAAGGAAGCAGGGGCTAAATTGGTATTGCCACTCAAAGTAAGCGGGGCTTTTCATTCAGAGATGATGAAAGAACCATCTCAAGAATTTGCTGTTTTCTTGAAAGAATTTTCCTTTGCAGCCCCCAACTTTCCAATTTTCGCGAATGTAACGGCATCCGAATACTCAAATTCAGAAGAAATTGGCGGTCTTCTTGTAAAACAAATGTACTCATCCGTACTATGGAGTAAATCGATCCAAAAAATGCGATCTTTTGGTGCGGTTGAATTTATAGAATGTGGACCTGGTAATGTTCTGACCAAACTACTTCGTCAAATTCCATAAACTTATTACATTACCGACTTGGTTTCGGAATTTCGTTTTTCGATGCTCGGTGCTCGGGTTTTTTATTTTTTTGGTTCTTTTATAAAATAAAAAAAAAATACTTTTAGTTAATATTTTTTTTATTAATTAAATAATTGAATTTCAATGCTTTACAAAATTGGTGATCTTTTTTTATTGTTTTTACGTAACAAAAATTATTCGATTGCTAATAGCTAGAGAACCCAATCGATTATTTTCGGATTACAAAAGTCATTTCCTTCATTTTTCGAGTTTACCCAAAAACTCGCGAATGACTTTGTGCCTAAACACAATTATACCTTAATGCACCTCAACAAAGATTGGAAGAAGCAAATCAGAATTGATTGAAACTGAAAATTTAATCCAGACCACGACCCTTTGTAAACGCCCACTCAAAAAATCATGAGAAAAGCCCGAAAAAGCCCGCAACTTAAAAACATCATCCGT
>CESN01017085.1_pt1 | contig 11416 bp, 15 predicted proteins | sample 531181 | NCBI WGS metagenome assembly CESN01 (sample SAMEA2621990, study PRJEB7988) | marine metagenome | isolation source: saline water (ENVO:00002010), including
TATGTAAAAAAAAATCTTTTGAAAAGCAAATGTAAAAAAATTTACAGATCCTATATTTATTTAAAAAATACAAAATTGCCATTTATAACAGCAAAAATAGCTTGTTCGAAAAATTATGTCATTACAAGTAATAAAAAATATATAACTAACCATCATAGTTTAAATGTTTCTCATTTATTAAGATATAAGAGTCATGCAATATTGGTCTCACACAAAACAATAAATACCGATAACCCATTACTTAATTGTAGAATTAATGGTTTAGAAAAGTTTTCACCAATCAGAATTATTTTAGATAAAAATCTTAAACTTAAACTTTCGTCAAATATATTTAAAACTGCTAAAAAATACAAAACTATAATTTTTTATAATAAAGAAAACAATAAAATCAAAAGATTTAAAGAAAATAAAATTAAATTAATTAAATTACAATTAAATGAAAATGGAATGTTTGATTTAAAAAAAGTATTAAATGTAATTAAGAAACTGAATATTCACTATGTTTTACTAGAAGGTGGAAAAAAATTAACGTTAAATTTTTTAAAAGAAAAACTTGTAAATGAATTTTTCTTATTTAAAACAAATACAGAAATAAATTATAAAAATAACGTTAAAATTAATAATATTATTTCTATATTAAATAAAAATTTTAAAAAAAAAAATATTAAAACATATTTGGCTAATGATAGGTTGGTCAAATACTACTAAATATGTTTAATGGAATAATTTATAATACTGGAATTTTAGATAAGATTGTATCTAGATCTAAAGGAAAGAATATTTATCTAAAGTCTAATATTCAGTTGAAAAAGCAAAATATTGGAATGTCTATCTGTTGTGACGGAGTTTGTTTAACATTAATTTCAATAAAATCAAAGTTATTAGAGTTTTTTTTATCTAATGAAACAATTATGAGAAGCAAATTTAAAAATTGTAAAGTGGGCGATAAAATTAATTTAGAGTTACCTTTAAAAAAAGGACAAGATATTTCTGGACATATTTGTCAAGGTCATGTTGATACAACGGCTAAATTAAAAAGTAAATTAAAACAAGATAAAGCATTTGTTTATAAGTTCACAATAAATTCAAAATATGAAAAATATCTTATAGAAAAAGCATCAATTCTTATAAACGGTGTATCACTAACAATTTCTAATGTAAAAAAAAAAAGTTTTGATGTGTGGTTAATACCTCATACAATAAAACTAACAAATTTATCAAATATTAAAGTAAATGATCTTGTAAACATTGAAATAGATATACTCTCAAAATATATAAAAAAATTTATAGATGAAAAAAAATAATTTTACGAAAATTCAAAGCATAATTGCAATAGCAAAAAAAGGTGGCATGTACATATTGGTTGATGATGAAAATAGAGAAAATGAAGGTGATTTAGTTTTTTGTGCGTCGAAAGTTACGCCAAAAAAAATAAATTTTATGGCTAAATACGGTAGAGGTTTAATTTGTTTAGCACTCGATACTTTACAGGCAAAAAAATTAGATTTAAATTATATGTCACCTATAAATAAATCAAGACATCAAACAGCATTTACTGTTTCGATAGAAGCAAAAAAAGGTGTTACTACAGGAATTTCAGCAAAAGATAGGTCTAGGACAATAAAAGTTGCTACAAAAAAAATTGTAAATAAGAATGATATCGTTTCGCCTGGACATGTGTTTCCAATTATTTCAAAAGATGGTGGCGTTCTTGTTAGAGCAGGACACACTGAAGCATCGGTTGATATTTCACGTTTAGCAAAGAGAGGAAATTCAGCTGTTATATGTGAAATAATGAACGAAGACGGATCTATGGCAAAAGGAAAAACATTATTTAACTTTGCAAATAAACATAACTTAAAAATTGGAAAGATTGAAGATCTTATATCGTACAGACTTAAAAAGGAAAAATTAGTTAAACTTAAAAAAAAATCAGTTATTAAAATTTATAATAGTAATTATAAAATAAGAGTTTATGAAAATTTAATTGATGGTTCTGAGCATTTTGCAATCATAAAAGGTCAAATAAAGAATAATATACCAAGAGTGAGAGTTATTTCATCTAATGTTCTTCAAAACTATTTAATTAATCAAAAAATTCCAAATTCATTTAAAAAAACTATAAATCATTTTAAAAAATTCAATAACTGTGTATTAGTATTTATTAAAGATACTAATTTAAAATCAATTGCACAAAAATTAGCAAAAGGAAAAAGAAACAAAAGATTTAAGAAAAATGACAATTTTATAAGAAATTATGGCATTGGCGCTCAGATTATAAAAGATTTGAAAATAAAAAAAATGATTTTAGTAACTAGATCACCGAAAAAAGTTATTGGATTAGATGGTTTTAATATTAAAATAAGTAGTCAAGAAATTATTAAATGAAAAAAAAAATTTTAATCGTAGTTTCTAAGTATTATAATGATATCTCAGGCAAGCTATTAATAAATGCAAAGAATAGTTTATTAAAAAAATATAACATTAAAATTTTAAACGCACCAGGTGCCTTCGAAATACCTGTTATTATATCAAAATATATCAACAAATTCGATGGGGTAGTTGCACTTGGTTGTATTATCAAAGGTAAAACTCCTCATTTTAATTTTATATCTCAAGCAATAAATAATGCGATAATAAATTTATCAATAATACATAAAAAGCCAATTGGTAATGGTGTTCTTACATGCCTTAATAAAAAACAAGCAATCTTGAGAGTAAAAAAAGGAAAGGAAGCTGCTAATGCAGTCATAGCAGTTTTATCTTCTAAATGAAAATTAATTATCCTGCATATAAAAATCCTAGAGTTATTGTAATACAGAAAATATACAGTAAAATTTATAATAAAAATTCAAGCATAACATACCCTAACCATAGATTTAAAAAATTTATAAAAGATGTAGTAATGGGTACACTTGAGAGAATGGATATTATAAACGATGAAATTCAATTGCATTTAGAAAATGACTTGAAATTAAACAAGTTAGATAAAGTATTTGAAATTATAATTAAAAGTGCAATATACGAATTTTTATATAAACCTAATACATCATCTAAAATTATAATAAAAGAATATTTAATTGCATCTAACTATTTCATTAATATTTCACAAACAAAATATTTAAACGCTATATTAGATAAGATTTCTAAAAAAATCAGAAAATAATGAAAGAAATAGATTTAATTTCTAGATATCTACAGAAACTCGTAAAAAATAATTCTGGAGCAAAAAATTTAAACGATGATGTTTTTTTCGATAAAAAAAGAAAATTAGTTATCTCTGTCGACACTTATAATGAAGGAATACATTTTTTTGACTTAAAAAAACCTCAACTTGTTGTGAAAAAAATTTTAAGATCATCAATTTCTGATTTAATTTGTAAAGGTGTTAAACCAGAATACTATTTCTTATCATTTAGTAGCAAAAATAATTTAAATAAATTTTTTTTAAAGAAAATTATAAATACTTTAAATTATGAGCAAAAAAAATATAACATTAAAATATCGGGTGGCGATACTTGCAAAGCTAAAACTACTTCTTTTACTGTTGTTTCTATTGGATTTTCAAATCGAATTGTTGAAAGAAATAATGCAAAAATCTATGATGATTTATATGTAACTGGCGAATTAGGAGACAGCTACGTTGGTCTTAAAATATTGGAAGGAAAATATAAAACAAATAATAAATTAAAATTCTATTTCATAAACAAATATTATAGTCCTGAAATACCGCACAAATATTATAAAATTATAAAAAAATACGCTAATACTTCTATTGATATATCAGATGGACTTTTCGATGATTTGAAAAAATTAATTAATAAACAAAATTGTGGTTACAAGATATTTTTAGAAAAAATACCAATTTCTAATTACTTAAGAAAGTTTTTAAGAAATACAAAAAAAAATAAATTAGATCAAATTTATCATGGCGATGATTATCAAATTTTATTTACAGCAAAAAAACAATTTAGAAATCAAATTAAAAAAGATTCCAAATTAATGAATCAAAAAGTTACTATTATTGGTGAAATTTCATCAAAAAAAGCAGATAACTTGGTATTTTACGGTAATAAATTTAGGAATACTAATAAATATAGAGGTTATTCACATTCTTTTTAAAAAGTTAGTTATTGCCTTTTATAATTTTTTTTGTAATGTGCGAGCTTTATAAATACTTAATTATTCTATGGATACATCAGGCGAAACAATTCTTTTATATATAATTCTAGCAGGATTGTTATCAATAATTTACGGTTTTTTTACAGGAAAAAATATTTTAAATTTAAGTTCAGGTAATTCAAAAATGCAGGAGATAGCATCTGCAATTCAGATAGGCGCTAAAGCATACTTAAATCGTCAGTATAAAACTATCGCATTAGTAGGAGTTGTTGTACTAGTAATCATAAGTATTGCATTCAGTCCATTGGTTGGATTGGGGTATCTTATAGGCGCAACTCTATCTGGTATTGCTGGATACGTTGGAATGTTAGTGTCAGTTCAAGCTAACGTTAGAACCGCAGAAGCTTCAAGAAAAGGTCTTGTAAAAGGTCTAGACGTTGCCTTTAAATCAGGAGCTGTCACTGGAATGCTTGTTGCCGGTTTGGCTTTATTATCTATTTCTGTTTATTACTACTTTTTATTAAAAATAGAAACCGACGAAAGGGAAATAGTTAACGCTCTAGTAGCACTTGGTTTTGGTGCTTCCTTAATATCTATATTTGCAAGGTTAGGGGGTGGGATATTTACAAAAGGCGCTGATGTTGGAGCCGACTTAGTAGGAAAAGTTGAAGCTGGTATTCCAGAAGACGATCCTAGAAATCCAGCAGTAATTGCTGATAATGTTGGTGACAATGTTGGAGATTGTGCTGGTATGGCAGCTGATTTATTTGAGACGTATGCTGTTACAATCGTTGCAACCATGGTATTAGCTTCAATTTTTTTTGTTGGTGACATAAATATGATGTTATATCCGTTATCCATTGGAGCTGCATGTATAGTTACTTCTATTCTTGGGACCTATTTTGTTAGATTAGGTCAAAGTAAAAATGTTATGAATGCCCTTTACAAAGGTTTTATTGCTACCGCTGTAACTTCATTAATTTTGTTATATCCATTAACTGATTATGTATTAGGTTTTGAAACGTCTTATAAAGTTGGCGAAAATGAATTCAATGGTTTAAGTTTATATTATTGTGGTATCATTGGTTTAGTCATAACAGGTTTAATAATCTGGATTACCGAGTACTATACAGGAACTAATTATAGACCTGTTAAAAGCGTAGCTAATTCATCAACCACTGGTCACGGAACTAATGTTATTCAAGGTCTAGCAGTATCTATGGAAGCAACTGCAATACCTGCACTAATAATTGTTGCTGGAATTTTAATTACTAACTCTATCGCTGGATTATATGGAATTGCAATTTCAGTCACCACGATGCTTGCATTGGCTGGTATGGTTGTAGCTTTAGATGCATATGGTCCTGTAACTGACAATGCGGGTGGAATTGCAGAAATGTCGAAACTTCCTAATAATGTTAGAAAAACAACTGATGCATTGGATGCTGTTGGTAATACTACTAAAGCGGTTACAAAGGGTTATGCAATTGGATCTGCAGGTTTAGGAGCTTTAGTTTTATTTGCTGCTTATACTGAGGATATAAAACACTTTTCAAAAGAAGCTGGTTCAAAACTTGAAGGAATTGTAGTTACATTTGATTTATCTAATCCTTATGTAGTCGTTGGTCTATTAATAGGTGGAATGCTTCCATATTTGTTTGGTTCTATGGGAATGCAAGCAGTTGGTAGAGCTGGAGGTGCTGTAGTTATAGAGGTGAGGCGCCAATTTAAAAAATTTCCTGGAATAATGAAGAAAAAACAAAAACCTGATTATGCTAAATTAGTAGATCTGCTAACAGTAGCAGCAATTAAAGAGATGATTATTCCATCATTGTTGCCCGTATTATCTCCAATAATTTTGTATTTTATAATTTACTATATAGGAGGACAAGTTGCAGCTTTAGCTTCTGTCGGTGCAATGTTACTTGGCGTCATAATTACAGGTTTATTCGTTGCAGTTTCTATGACTGCTGGTGGAGGAGCATGGGATAATGCAAAGAAATATATAGAAGATGGAAATTTTGGTGGAAAAGGTTCTGATGCCCATAAGGCTGCAGTAACAGGTGATACTGTAGGTGATCCATATAAGGATACTGCCGGTCCCGCTGTAAATCCAATGATAAAAATTACAAATATAGTTGCACTACTTCTGTTAGCTGTTATTGCTTCCTAGTTAGTTTTATTTTTTCTTCTCACTGGATTATTTATCTTGTCTCTAAGGCTTTTTAATACACCATAAACATATGAATTTTTATTATAGCCACTTTCTGTTATTTCTTTACTAAAGTTAACTTTATTCATATTTTCAATATTGTAAAAATTCTTTTTTTCTAAGATACCTTTATCATTAAGTTTTACTACTAATACATTATTGTTCACTAGCTTTCTTGACCCCAATTTTAAAATAGATGTACTTTTTTTTTTAGTTTCTATATATATCCAAATATTTTCATTGAAAGAACTTTTAGATGATGGAGGACCTAAGATATTTAAAATATCATTTTTATTAGTTTTATTTATTATTAATTTATCATTAGAAGTAATTATAAGATTATTTCCATGGGATTTGATAACTTTATTTGTTGAACAACTTGAAATAATTATAAATATTATTATTAGTATATATTTGGTCATATGAGTAAAAATTATATTAACATTTACAATAATTTAATAAAATTCACTAGAAATAAATTATTATACAAAAATACTAATGTAGAAGAGGATTTTTCGATAAGATTAACTATGTATTTGATACATTTTGCTTTTTTTTTAAAAGAATATAAATCAAAAAATCAAAAAAAAGAATTACAAGATATTTATGATTATAATTTTAGACAATTAGAAATTTCTATAAGAGAAATAGGATATGGTGACGTATCTATTAACAAAAAAATGAAGGATTATTTAAACTTGTTTCACAAAATTATTTTAGATTTAGATAAATGGGAATCTTATCAGACACAAGAAAAAGCGAGTTTTTTTTCAAATATAATTAGCAACAAAGTGAATAGCTCATTTTTTATTGAATATTTTGAAAATTACCAAATATTTTTAAAAAAAAACTCTTTAAATTCATTTGTAAACAATATATTAGACTTTAAAAATTAGTTTATGGCTGTACCAAAACGCAAAACAACAAAATCAAGATCAGGCAAAAGAAGATCTCACATTAAGGAGGTTGCTAAAAATATAGTTGAGGATAAAAAATCTGGTGAATATAGATTATCCCACCACTTAGACTTAAAGACAGGATTTTATAAAGGTCGACAGGTAATTGATCCTAAAAAATAACTAATTGAATAATAATAAAATATGATTGAACCGATTAAAATTGCGGTAGATGCAATGGGTGGTGATAATTCCCCAGAAAAAATTATAAATGGTATTTCCGAGCACTCTAAAAGTACAAAAAATATCTTTTATAATATTTTTGGTGATGCAAATGAGATAAATAATTTTGTAAAAAAATTTAAAATTTACAATGAATATAAAATTTTACATACAGAAAATAAAATTTCTGGAGAGGACACAGCCTTATCCGCTGCTAAAAAGGGTAAGAACACAAGCATGTGGATGGCAATAGATAGTGTTAAAAAAAAAGAATCTGATATAATAATTTCTGCTGGAAACACTGGAGCATTATTTGTAATTGCAAAATTAAATTTAGAAATGTTAGAGAATATTGATAAACCAGCTTTATCAGCACTATGGCCAAACAAAAGTGGAATGAATGTTGTTTTAGATCTTGGTGCAAACGTTGAGTGTAATGAAAAAAATCTTTTAGATTTTAGTTTAATGGGTTCTGCTTTACATAACGCATTATTTCCTAATGAAAGACCAAAAGTTGCATTGCTTAATATTGGTTCAGAAGAAATTAAAGGTAATGCAATGATAAAAAATACATATAAAAAATTAAATTCTAAGAATTCAAAAATTTTTGATTTTACAGGATATATTGAAGGAAATCATATCATGGACGGAAATGTTAATGTAATAGTGACAGATGGATTTACAGGCAATATAGCCTTAAAGACTGCTGAAGGTACAGCTAATTTTATTTCAAATGAATTAAAAACAGCGTTAACAAGTAATATTTTTGGTAAAATTTCATCATTTTTAAATATTAAAAGTTTAAAAAAATTTAAAAATAAATTAGATCCAAGGCTATATAATGGTGCAATTTTACTTGGCTTAAACTCACCTGTAGTTAAAAGTCACGGAGGTACAGATTATATTGGTTTTAAAAATTCATTAAATGTATGTGAAAAGATTGTTAAGGGCAGATTAATAGAAAAAATTAAAAATAATATTATTTAGTGAGAAATAATTTAACAAAAAAAGATTTAATCAATTCTATATATATGCGTGTTGGTATATCAAAAAAAGTAATTGAGGTGTTGGTAGACGATTTTTTTGATATAGTAATTAATAATCTTATCCGTAACAAAATTGTAAAAATTTCAAACTTTGGCACATTCTATCTTAAAAATAAAAAACAAAGATTAGGAAGAAATCCTAAAACAAAAGAAGAGGCAGTTATAAGCAAAAGAAATGTAATAACATTTAAATCTTCTAAAGAATTAAAAAAATATATAAATTATAATGAAAAAAGTTGAAGCTTATAAGACAATAGGTGAGGTTGCTAAGGAACTAAATCTTATTGACAAAAATTCTGGTAAGACAATGACACACACATTAAGGTTCTGGGAAAAAAACTTTAAACAAATCAAACCTAAAATTTTTTCTGGACGAAGACGATATTATGATATTGAAACGGTAAATATTTTAAAAAAAATTCAATATTTGCTTAAAGTTAAAGGTCTTACGATAAATGGAGTAAAAAGAGCTTTAAATTCAAATCAAAGTTTTATTGACGAATATGATAATTTATCTATAAACGCAAAAAGAGATTTAAAGAAAAAAATTAATAAAATTTCTGATTTAATAAAAAGTATAAAACAAAATTAATATGGCAAAAAAAACATATGTTAAAGTAAGACTTGTTCCAGAGGCAAAACAAGATAGTTCTTTCTTTTATTACGTAAAAAAACCATCAGGTGGTGAAAAAGCTAAAATTAAACTTAAAGTTAAAAAATATAACCCTTCAACTAGAAAACATGAATTTTTTGTTGAAAAAAAACTTCCACCTCATAGTAAATAAATTATTTTTTCTTAAAATTTCTTCTTTCAAAGTCAATATATGATTTTATAATGTTTTTCCAAATATGATTCGTTACATATGGATCAATATTAAGTGTAACTGACTTTTTTTTAATTCTATTCAAAATTATTCTAATTCTTTTTTTATCAACTATTTGATTTTTGTACTCTTTTAGGAGTAAAACTTTTTTAACAATTTCAGTTCTTGTTTTAAAATTTTTCAATAAAATATCATCAATTTTGTCAAGTTTTACTCTAAGTTTATTTAATTTCTTTTCTTTATCTGGCGACATTTAATCAATTGGAATTTGTTAAATTTATTATATCTATTCTCTAATGTATATAGATAATTTAAGAACAAAATCATATGTTTCAAGATGGTTAGCTTTTATGTTTTGTTTAATTTCTTTAATGATTATAATAGGAGGGTTAACTAGATTAACTGACTCAGGTCTATCTATAACAAAATGGCAATTATTTTCTGGAGTGTTGCCTCCACTTAGTACAAACGATTGGGAAAATTATTTTAATTTATATAAAGAAATACCTGAATATAAACTTCAAAATTTTTCAATGAGCATGTCTGAATTTAAAGTTATTTTTTGGTGGGAATGGGGCCATAGAATTCTTGGTCGTATAATAGGTCTATGTTATTTGCTTCCATTAATTTACTTTAGCTTTAAATTAAAATTTCAAAATCTTATTGGTCTTTATCTAATATTCTTTTTAATATGTTTTCAAGGTTTTATCGGTTGGTATATGGTTTCAAGCGGGTTAGTTGATAGAGTTGACGTAAGTCATTTTAGGTTGTCAATTCATTTATTGATAGCATTTATTATATTATCATTAATTTATTGGAATTATTTAAAATTAAAAAATATTAATATACCTGAAAAAAAGTTTCATACTTTTGTTCCTTTATTTCTTCTAGTTTTAATTTTTCTTCAGATATCGATAGGTGCTTTTGTTTCTGGAATGGATGCAGGTAAAATATATAATTCTTGGCCTTTAATGGGTAATTCTTATTTTCCTGATGATAATAAATTTCTTAATTTATTTAATTTATCTGCATTTAGTGATCCTTCCCTAGTTCAATTTATGCATAGAAATTTAGCTTATTTAATTTTAATTTTTTATATATTTATTTTTTATAAGGTTTATAAAAATAAAATGAACCAATTTCTTTATGTTATAAATATTTTGGGACTTCTGTTATTTTTACAAGTTGTATTAGGAATATTTACATTGTTATACGGTGCACAGATTAAAATTGCATCTATGCACCAAATAAGTTCGATTTTTTTAGTAAGTTGTTCGATCTATTTTTTATTTAAAAATAATAATTCTTCTAACTTACAGCCTTCAAACTAGGTTTTCCTGAAGCATCTAATGCTTGTTTTAAATCCGCTATTATATCATCAGGATGTTCTATGCCAATTGATAGTCTTACATAGCCAGGTGTAACACCTGCAGCTAGCAACTCTTCCTCAGTTAATTGGCTATGTGTAGTTGTGGCTGGATGTATAGCCAAACTTCTTGCATCACCAATATTTGCAACATGATAAAACATTTTTAGTGCTTCGATAAATTTTTTACCTGCTTCAACACCACCTTTTACTTCAATACCAACTAAAGCTCCGTTTCCACCTTTAAAGTATTTTTTAGCTCTATCACCAACTGTACCTTTATGCAAAGTTGGATATATAACTCTAGTTACACTTTTATGTTTAGTTAAAAAATCAACAACTTTTTCAGCGTTAGAACAATGTTGTTTCATTCTTAATGGAGCAGTCTCAAGTCCTTGAATTATTCCCCAAGCATTATCAGGGGCTAATGGTGCTCCTAAATCTCTTAATAAACAAACTCTGGCTCTTACGGCAAATGCTACATTTGCTCCAGTTAATTGAGGAACAACTTCACCCCAAACAGCTCCACCATATGAATGATCTGGTTCATTATATAAAGGTTGTCTCTTAGCATCAGCTGTCCAATCAAAATTTCCACCGTCTACTAAACATCCACCAATTACAGTTCCATGACCCCCAATAAATTTTGTAAGGGAATGAACTACTATTGCAGCTCCATGATCTATTGGCTTACAAATTATTGGTGCTGCAGTATTATCCATAATTAA
>CESN01054189.1_pt1 | contig 11388 bp, 12 predicted proteins | sample 531181 | NCBI WGS metagenome assembly CESN01 (sample SAMEA2621990, study PRJEB7988) | marine metagenome | isolation source: saline water (ENVO:00002010), including
GTGATAGTTGTTTTACCGGCTCCAGAAGGAGAAGAAATAATTATTGCTAATCCATTTTTTAAAGACAAAATATAATTTATTTAGAATTACTTTCTATAAATTTAACTGCATCTCCAACCGTTAAAATTTTTTCAGCTTCGCTATCTGATATTTCTGAGCCAAATTCTTCCTCAAAAGCCATAACTAATTCTACCGTATCTAAACTATCTGCGCCTAAGTCATCGATAAAACTTGCCTCATCTGTAACTTTAGCTGCTTCAACTCCCAAATGATCTACAATTATTTTTTTTACTTTTTCTTTCACTTCACTCATAAATTCTCCTTTTTGTTATATATTTTAATTAAATGATTAGTTTGACTTAATCAAGACATATACATCCCCCCATTAACATGAATTGTCTCTCCAGTAATATATGACGAGTTGTTTGAAGCTAAAAAAATCACTGCTTTTGCAATATCTACACCCTTTCCGAGCCTATTGATTGGAATGTTTTTAATAAGTTCAATCTTATACTCCTCTTTAAGGTCTTTGGTCATATCAGTATCAATAAAACCAGGTGATATACAATTCAGTCGAATATTTTTTTTTGCATACTCTCTTGCTAGAGACTTGGTCATTGCCACTATCCCAGCTTTTGAAGCAGTATAATTAGCCTGACCTGGATTACCAGTATGACCGACTACAGAAGTAATATTTATTATACTGCCTGATTTATTTCTTATCATTGATTTAATTGAGTGTTGACAAGTAAAAAAAACTGAATTTAAATTTATATCAATTACGTCTTTCCATTCTTCTTGCTTCATCCTTAATGTTAAGTTGTCTCTAGTTATGCCCGCGTTATTGACCAAAATATCAACACCACCTAGCTTATCAATAAATTTTGGAAATTCATTATTAAGCTTTTCAAGATTTTTTAGATCCAATTGTTGGATATGGATATTTGGAAAATCTATTTTTAACTTGTCTAAATTATTTAAATTTGATCCAATAGTCAGAATTTCTGAATTGTTTTCATAGAACTCTTTTAAAATAGATAGACCAATACCTCTGGTTCCTCCAGTTATAATAACTTTCTTGTTTTTTAAATCATTCATAATTTTGTATATCTTCAAGATTATCTATTTTTAAACAATTCATATCAAATTTAAATCTTTTAAACATGTTTGTTAGAGCCTTTCCTGGACCACATTCTATACTTTTTGATATATTTTGATTAGATAAAAATTCTACAGTTTCTCTCCATCTCACTCTTGAAAATACGCATTTAATTAATAATTTTTTAATATTCTCACTATCTTCCTCTGGACTTGCACTTACATTCGATATGATTGGTATAGAAGGTTTCAATAATTTGAATTTTTTAAAAAACTCATTAAGTTCTTTTGCTGCAGGTATCATCAGTTTGCAATGAAAAGGTGCGCTTACAGGTAAAAGTATAGTTTTTTTTTTTCTATCATCTTTTAATTCCGAAGTTATTTTTTCTACGTCGTCTTTAATGCCACTTATTACACATTGACCAGGACAATTATCACTTGCTATTTCTACTGACGACAGTTTTTTTTCACGTATATAACTTTCCAATTCATTAACATCGACATTTAATATTGCAGCCATAGATCCTTTGCCAACGGGAACTGCAGCTTGCATAGCCTGTCCTCTTTTTTTTAAAATTTTAGCTGCATCTGGCAATTTCAAAGAATCTGATGCTACTAATGCGGAATACTCTCCTAAAGAGTGTCCAGCTGTAAAGCTGAAATTATTAACTTCAATTCCTTTAATTTCTTTTAAGGCTTCAAATGTAGCAATGCTAACTGTCATTATTGCGGGTTGTGTATTCTCAGTTAAATTTAATATATTTTTATCTTCACCAAAAATAATATTTGAAAGTTTTTGATTTAACGCGCAATCAACTTCCTCAAATACCAGCTTTGATGATTTAAAATTATCAAATAAATACTTACCCATACCAAGATATTGGGATCCTTGACCGGGAAAAACTATACTTTTTCTCATTTTTAATAAAATATATCTATTGAATTAACATTAATACTCTTATATTTAAGTTTTTTTTTTAATAAATAAATTAATTTTGTGAATATATACGAACATACTTATATAGCATTACCCGATGCAAGAAAAAAAGATATTGAAAATATCGAAAATAAAATTCAAGATATCTTGCAAAAATACTCTGGAAAAATCCACAAAGTCGAAGATTGGGGTTTGAGGAATTTAGCTTACCCTATTAAAAAAAATAATAAAGGCTACTATCGTAACCTGTATCTTGAGGGTAATAATTCAACAATTAAAGAAATAGAAAATTATGAAAAGTTTGATAATAAAATTATAAAATTTTTATCAATTAAGTTAAATAAACTTCCTAAAGAAGACTCAGAAATGTTAAAAGAAAAAAGATAAATGAAAAAAAAACCAATAAAAAGAAAAACAAGTTTTGGCTTATCATCAAAGTTATCTCAAATAACAAAAAAAAGCTGTCCATTAGCTAAAAAAAGTGAAGAAGAATTAAATTATAAAAATATTAGATTATTAAAAAAATATTTATCAGATTCATCAAAAATTTTACCCTCTAGGATAACAAATGTTTCACACTCAAAACAAAAGATTCTTGTTAAAGAAATAAAAAAAGCTAGAGTGTTAGCATTGCTACCATACGTGAGTAATTAAATGAAAGTCATTTTATTAGAAAATATAAAAAAACTTGGCAATGTTGGCCAAAAGGTAACTGTTAAAGACGGATTTGGAAGAAATTATTTAATAAAAAAGGGTAAGGCGCTATTAACCACGAAGGAAAATATTGCCCATTATGAGAATAGAAAAAAAGAAATTATTAAAAAAAATGAAACCGAAAAAAATAATGCACTTCAAGTTGCTGAAAAATTAAAAGGTCTCAAATTAAATATTAAAAAAGAAATCATGGAAAATGGTAATTTATATGGATCTGTAACTATCAAAGAAATATGCTCTGAGTTACAAACTTCTTCCAATATAGAAATTAAACCTGAACAAATTGAATTAAATACTAATATAAAATCCAAAGGTGAATTTAAATTTAAAATAAATCTCCATGCCAATGTTCAATCTGAAGTTTTAATTGAAGTTTCATCAAAAGATTAATTACTAACTTTTCCACATTTAATTATATGTTTTAAAAAAATATAAAATTGATTATGAACGTACTCAATGAATTCTCAATTAGTAAATCTAGAAATTGAAAGCCAAGATCAAACACCAAAAAATTTAGAGGTAGAACAAACAATCATTGGATCAATACTCTCAAATAACGACTTATTTGACGAAATTTCTGACCAAATAAATGAAATTTATTTTTTTGATCCTATACATAAAAAAATATATAAAATTATCTCAAGTTTAATATCAAAGGGTCTTTTGGCAAATCCTGTAACAATTAAAAACTTTTTTAATTCAAAAGAAGAATTAGTTGAAATTGGAGGTGTAGACTATCTTGTAAAATTAACAAAAGTTGCAATAACTAAAAATCAAATTAAATATTATTCCCAAATACTTGCTGACCTTCATACTAGAAGACAACTAATTCAAATTAGTGAGGAAACCTTAGAAGAAAGTAAAAATAAAGATATTGAAAAATCAGCTACAAATATTTTAGAGGATACTGAAAGAAAATTATTCGAAATTGCTGAGAAAGGTGAATTTCAAAAAAGTTTCGTAACTTTTAAAGTTGCTCTTAAAGAAACAATTGATATGGCTACAGCGGCATATAAAAATGATCAAGGTATTGTTGGTGTTCCATCTGGTCTTACTGACCTAGATGATAGGTTGGGTGGTTTACATAAACAGGATTTAGTTATTATTGCAGGAAGACCATCAATGGGAAAAACAGCTTTAGCAACAAATATTGCATTCAACGCATCAAAAAATATTCAATCGCAAAATAAAAAATCTTCAGTCGCTTTTTTTTCTTTAGAAATGTCTTCTGAACAATTATCAACAAGAATTCTTGCAGAGCAATCAAGAATAAAATCAAATGATATTCGAAGAGGTAAAATTAATCAAGATGATTTTGAAAAATTTATAGAAGCTTCAAAAAATTTAGAAAACTTACCTTTGCACATTGATGATACTCCAGCAATTTCAATCTCTGCATTAAGTAATCGTTCAAGAAGATTAAAAAGAAAACAAGGTTTAGATCTTATTGTAATTGATTATATTCAACTAATGAAATCATCTGGATTTAGAAATGAAAATCGAGTATTAGAAATTGCGGATATTACCCAAGGTTTAAAAGCCTTAGCAAAAGAATTAGATGTTCCTGTCTTGGCTTTATCTCAGTTATCACGTCAAGTTGAACAAAGGGAGGATAAAAAACCTCAATTATCAGATTTAAGGGAATCCGGCTCTATTGAGCAAGATGCGGATGTTGTTATGTTCGTCTTTAGAGAACAATATTATCTTGAAAAACAAGAGCCAAAGCTTGGAACCGCTGAACATGTTGAATGGCAAGAGAAAATGAACCAAGTACATAATCAGGCTGAAATCATTATTGGAAAACAACGACATGGACCAACTGGTCTAATCAAGCTTGAATTTGAGAGTGCTTTCACTAAATTTAAAGATGCTACAAACTAAATAATTGTTACTTTCTTAAAATTTAATTATATAAAAATACTTACTACAATGAAATATTCTACACCTACTTTAGATATTAATATAAAAGCAGTGAAACATAATTATATTGTTATTAAAAAATTTTGCAAAGGTGCTGAAATATGTGGTACCGTAAAAGCATCAAGTTATGGGTTAGGTGGTCATAATAATATAGTCTCCGGGCTTATAAAATCTGGTTGTAAGAGATTTTTTGTTGCAAATATAAATGAAGGAATTTTTATAAGAAAAAAATTTAAATCTATAATAATAAATGTTTTAAATGGTTTAAATAGAAATGAAGAGAAAATTTTTTATAGATACAATCTTACACCAGTAATAAATTCGATTTCTCAATTAAAAAAGTGGTTAAAGTTTCTTAAGAAGAAGAAAAAAGATAGATTAGTTCTCCATTTCGATACTGGAATGTGTAGACTTGGAATTCAAGAACCGCATATTAAAGATGTAGTGAGACTGAAGTCACATTTGAATCAGTTTAATGAAGTTATTATTATGAGTCACCTTGCATGTTCTGCAGATAAAAAAGACAAGTTTAATGAAATTCAAAGAAAAAGATTTGAAAATATAAAAGCACTTTTACCAGGTTACAAATATAGCCTTGCTGCCTCAGGAGGTGTTTTTTTAGGAAGAAAATATCATTATGATCTTGTACGTCCTGGAATAAATTTATATGGTGGAAATAAGGATTTTAATAAAAACATTAAGCATGTTGTCTCACTTAAATGCCCTATCATACAAATAAATAACTTAAACAAGGGAGAAAGCGTGGGTTACTCAAGAACTTTTAAGGCTAATAGAAAAACTGTTACTGCAACTATACCGATAGGATATGCAGATGGCATAGGTATTAGACTTTCAAATAAAGGTTACGTCCATTATAAAAACTCAAAATTGCCGATGATTGGTAGAGTATCGATGGATTTAATAATTCTTGATATTACAAAATTAAAAAGCAAAATTAAAGAGGGCGATTTCGTAAGTGTATATGATGAAAATTTTACAATTGATAATTTTGCAAATTTGACTGGAACAATTCCCTACAGAATTATTACATGTATTTCTAAAAGATATTTAAAAAATTATAAGAAATAATGTTTGGAATTATATATCATAAAATTCTAAAATATCCTTACGTTATACTTTTGTTTTTTCTTTCGATATTTCTAATTTCAATTTATCAATCAAAAAATTTTCAATTAGACGCTTCGGCAGATACACTTTTAATAGAGAATGACCCTGACTTAATTTATTTAAGAAATTTAAATGAAAGATATAAATCTGAGAAATTTTTTATCGTTACATACACCCCAAAAAATTTATCAAAAAAAGATTCAATTAATGAATTAATAAACCTAGTTAAAGACATTAATAGTTTTAATTGGATAAGTAAAACCATTTCAATAGTTAATGCTCCACTTTTAAAATCAACAGATGAACCTTTGATTGATAAGATAAGAAATTTAAAATATATTACAAATTCTGACGTAAATATAAACAATGCATTAAATGAACTTACTTCAAGCCCTATTTATAAAAATCTTATAATAAGTGAAGATGGAAAAACTTTTGGAATTGTAGCATATATAAAAGAAAACAGATTATATTTAGATGCAATAAATAAAAAAACTGAATATTTAAAATCAAAAAAAATTGACAACAGAAAGCTAAATTTAATTAATAAAAAAATTAAAAAATTTCAAAAGGAACAGTCTGTTAATATTAATAATTATAATAAATTAATCAAAAAAACTATATCAAAATATAAATCAAATGCTGAAGTAAGATTAAGTGGCATTCCTATGATTGCGGATGATATGATTACTTTTATTAAAAATGATATTTTAATTTTTGGTGCTGGTGTATTTATATTTATAATTATAACTTTATGGTTTATTTTTAAAAAAATTACCTGGGTTTTATTTCCACTTATAACATGTGTGACTTCTATAACTTTAATGATAGGTTTTTTAAGTTTAATTGGATGGAAAGTAACAGTAATTTCCTCAAATTTTATCGCATTGATGTTAATACTTACGATGTCAATGAATATTCACTATTTAGTGAAATATATGCAGATAGATACTATTCAGTACGAGGATAATGATAATGTGAATTTAAGATTGATTGAGACAACAAATTCAATATTTTTTCCAATACTTTATGCGGTATTAACAACGATTTGCGCATTTTTATCTTTAATTTTTAGCGGTATTAAACCGGTTATTGACTTTGGCTGGATGATGACAATTGGTTTAACAATTTCTTTCATTTCAACTTTTTTAATATTACCCTCGTTGATTAAAATTTTTAAACCTCCCCTATCAGAAAATCTAAAAATATCAGATTCTAAACTTTCAAATTTATTTTTAAACATGGTAAAAAAAAAAAATTTAATTTATTTTTTTGTATTAATTTTAATATTTATTTCAACGTATGGAATACTAAATCTAAAGGTTGAAAATAGCTTCATTAATTATTTTAGTAAAAAAACTGAAATATACAAAGGTATGAAAAATATTGACGATAAACTTGGAGGAACAACTCCTCTAGAAATTATTTTAAAATTTAATAGTAACATTGCTGATAATAATAATGATAACTTTTTAGGTGAGACAACATCCGAAAGTAATTTTTTAGGTGAATCAGAAACAAATGATAAAATTTCAAAATATTGGTTTACAAGAGACAAAGTAGACACAATTATTAAAGTACACAATTATCTCAACAATCAAAAAGAAATTGGGAAGGTTTTATCATTCTCATCAATATTAAGCATTGCTGAAAGTTTAAATAATAACAAAAAATTAGGAAGTTTAGAAATGGGTATTCTTTACGAAAAAATTCCAAAAAATATAAAAGATCAAATTATAAAACCATATATTTCAATAAAAAATAATGAAGCTAGGATAACAATGAGAATACTAGACTCAAAAAAGAATCTAAGAAGAAAAGAACTTATAAATAGAATAGAAAATGATCTTGAAAATAAACTTATGATAAATAAGGAAAATTTTAAGTTAGCTGGAGTGTTAATTATATACAATAATTTACTACAAAGCTTATTTGACTCTCAGATAAAATCCTTAGGTATCGTAATGGCTGGAATTTTATTTATGTTTCTAATTCTATTTAGGTCTATAAAATTATCATTAATTGGTATCGTTCCAAATTTTATTGCAGCTTACTTCATAATTGGTTTTATTGGATTACTTAACATACCTCTTGATTTAATGACTATAACAATAGCAGCTATAACTATAGGTATTGCTGTAGATAATAGCATTCACTATATTTATAAATTTAAAGATGAAAAATATAAATCTAAGAGTTCTATTGCAGATATTGCAAAAAACTGTCATCAATCTGTAGGTAAAGCGATTATCAGTACCTCTGTGACAATAGTATTTGGCTTTTCAATTTTGGCTTTATCAAATTTTATGCCAACAATATATTTTGGTCTTTTCACTGGATTAGCAATGTTAACTGCTTTATTTCTAGTTTTAACTTTGCTTCCAAATTTATTAAATTCCTATTACTCTAAATAATGGAAAGTACTTTTAATTCATTTAAAAATATTGTTACTATCCTAGATTTAGCTCTGATTATATTTATTATCTACAATTTTATTTCTGGATCAAGAAATGGATTTATAAGTAGTTTAATTTCATTTTTAAAATGGATATTAGCTTTTTTTTCAGTAAAATTTTTACTTCCGATTTTAAGGCCTTATGTAGATGGTATTATTTCATCAAAACTTTTAACAGATATTATTTTGGGGTCAGTTATATTTTTCATTATTTTATTTCTTATTCTACTTATTAATAAAAGTTTAAAAAACACTGTGAAATGGTCTGGTCTTGGATCAGTTGATACTATATTTGGTTCAATTTTTGGATTTATTAAAGGATATATTTACTTTGTATTTTTATTTACAATAATTAATTTTATTCACCCTTATGATAAATGGAATGATTCTTTTAATAAGGGAGTATCATTAAATATAATATTGTGGGGAAACGAAATAATTATTGAAACATTTCCAAAAAGGTACGAATACATTGATAAAAGTAGAGAGAAACTAGATAAACTTAAATAAAATAGAAAAAATGACTTTTATAAATTTTTAATATACTAAATGATTGTGACTGACAGATTAAAAGAAGAATGTGGAGTTTTTGGAATTTATAATCATCCAGAGGCATCTGCTTTAGTTGCTTTAGGTTTACATGCCCTACAACATCGAGGTCAAGAAGCATGTGGAATAAACTCGTTTGATGGAAAAAACTTTTTTTTAATTAAAAGAAGAGGTTTGGTTGGTGATAACTTTACTGATCCTAAAATAATACAGCAGTTAAAGGGTCATACTGCAATTGGCCATAATAGATATTCAACGACTGGAGCTCCTTTAATCAGAAATATCCAACCTTTTTTTGCAGATCTTCATACAGGGGGGCTTGGGATAGCACATAATGGTAATTTAACGAATGCTATTGGTATAAGAGAAAAAATGGTTCAAGAAGGGGCAATATTTCAATCTACATCAGATACAGAAACTTTGGTTCAGCTAATTGCCAAATCAAAAAGAATGAAAACGATAGATAAAATTATTGACGCAGTATTTCAAGTTCATGGAGGTTATGCTCTAACTATTATGACAAATAAAGAATTAGTTGGTGTAAGAGATCCATACGGAATTAGACCCTTAATATTAGGTAAATTAAAAGACTCATATATACTTTCATCAGAAACTTGTGCTCTCGACATTATTGGGGCAGATTTTATTAGAGAAATAGAAAATGGAGAAATTGTAATAATTGATGAAAACGGCATTGAAAGTATTAAACCATTTCCAAAAGTTAAACCTAGACCTTGTGTTTTCGAATATGTCTATTTTTCAAGACCAGACAGTATTGTAAATGGGAAAGCAGTTCATCAATATAGAAAACTACTTGGTGTAGAATTATCAAAAGAATTAAATATTAATGCAGATTTAGTTTCTGCTGTGCCAGATTCTGGTATTCCAGCCGCAATAGGTTACTCAAATCAATCTGGGATACCATATGACATGGGAATAATAAGAAATCACTATGTAGGGAGAACTTTTATTGAACCTACTCAACAAATTAGACAGTTAGGTGTAAAGTTAAAACATAATCCAAACAAAGAAATCATTAAAAATAAAAAAATAATTTTAGTTGATGACTCTATTGTTAGAGGAACAACATCAAAAAAAATTGTTGACATGTTGTACAATTCTGGTGCCAAAGAAATACACCTCTGCATCTCATCTCCACCGATTAAATATCCTGACTATTACGGCATAGATACACCAAATGTAAAAGATCTAATAGCGGCTAACAATTCAATTGAAGACATCAAAAAAATAATAGGTGTTGATACTTTACAGTTTTTATCTATTGACGGTCTTTATAGAGCCTTAGGGCAAGAGAAAAGAGATAATAAAAATCCACAATTTACAGATCATTGTTTTACAGGTGAATATCCAGTACAGCCACTAGATCAACTAAATCAATTTGAAAAAAATAGTCAATTGTCACTGTTAAGTAATATAAGAATTTAATTTTTTTTAAAAGGATTTTTGTTGTTTATATACTTAATTATTACAATTTGATTATGAATGTTTAAATTTGATAACAGTTGTTTTACAAAATAGTTTTTATACTCTCTGTTTAAATATGTAAGTTTATTTCCAAATGCTTTAAAAATCATCGGCTTTGAATTAACATGTCTCAAAAACTTGATATTAGGTCTGCTATTTTTAGAATATACTGGCTGATGTTTTTCAATAATAGTTTTTAAAACTTTATTTACTATTTGATTATTAAATATTTTATTTGAATTAGAATGTATATCAAATATTTTTTTTAATAAAAATTCTTTTTTAATAGTCTTTAAAGCAGAAATAAATATTGGCTTTAAAAGAATATTAGGGTAATTTTTATCAAAGAAAAATTTAAAATAATTTTCTTTTCTCTTTAAATCTTTTTTAATTAAATCAGTCTTGTTGATTATTATAATTACATTTTTTAATTTATTTAAAATTAATCTAAATAATTGTTTATCATTTTTTGTAACTTCGTCACTCCCATCCATTACAAAAAAGACTAAGTCTGAATAATTTAATTGTTTAATTGTTTCAGAGGTTATTAATTGTTGTTTGTTTTCATGAGATTTTGATTTTTTTTTTAGCCCTCCTAAATCTATTAAGTTAATAGATAAATCTTTAAATTTATTTGTAAATAAAATAGGATAAACAGTTGTACCTGATTTTTCACTAACTTTTGAAATATTTGACCCAATTAACTTATTAAAAATTGTAGATTTTCCAACATTTGGCTTGCCAATAATTGATACGTTAATATGTTTTGCCACTAATATTTTATTAATAGAGTTTCACTTAAAACAAATAATTTTTCATATAAAATTATATAATCTATGTAATTTTTACTAGTTTTTATTATTCTATAATCTTTTAGGTTTTTAAGGTTGTATGAAATTATTTTTCCACCATTTGAAAATAAGTAAATAAGATTTTTTCCAATTAATATATCAACAAATTCAATTTTTTTGTCGTTTTTATCTATCTTAACTTTTTGATTATAAATTAGATTACCATTTATGGAATTCATTATTACTAATCTGTTATTTGTAGTAAAAAATAAATAATTATTATTAATTAGAATTTGATTTGTGTTTTTTAA
>CESN01091392.1_pt1 | contig 11317 bp, 11 predicted proteins | sample 531181 | NCBI WGS metagenome assembly CESN01 (sample SAMEA2621990, study PRJEB7988) | marine metagenome | isolation source: saline water (ENVO:00002010), including
TTAGAGGATAAAGTGAATTACATTCTGTATGACGAGATAAATCCACAATTAGCGTCACATGGAGGAAATGTACACCTTCAAGAAATTACAGACGACAAGTATGCAATTCTTCAATTTGGTGGTGGCTGTCAGGGATGTGGTATGGTAGATGTAACACTAAAAGAAGGTATAGAAAAAACTCTTACTGAAAAAGTTCCTGAGCTTAAGGGAGTAAGGGACGTAACAGATCACTCCAATAACGAAAATGCCTACTACAAATAATACTATTGCTGTTGTAAAGAGATCAATATACCGAACGTAGGATGATCAAAATAATATGTTCTTCCCAGTTCTGCTTTTGAAGAACTATTGATTATAAACCCGTCTGTAGAGGCACATTTCACTACTAATCTTAAAAATCTAGATTTGTGGACCTTGATGAAACAGTTTTCAAAAAATGGTGTTATTTTGACAAACTTTGATGTTTCAGGTTCTTCAATTTGTTGCGTCCAAGCTACTGAACGCAAGAATGATGCATTCTCAATTTTGTCTATATTCCCCTCAAAGGAGCTTTGAAAATCCTTAATTTCAATTTTTCTCAAATCAACAAAAGGATCTAAAATCCTCAATTCCTCATAATTTTCAAAAGTTTCTGTGGTATTTGAGTTTTTCCAATTAAAAAAATTTACTTCGACTAATATTTTCTGCTCATTATCTTCTGCATTGGTGTATAAAGATAAGAATAAAAAAATAGCTATTAACTTGAAAAAAAGGGCCATAAAGTTTTTAATACCAATAGGATTTTTCTCAAAAATCCCAATAAATAAAGTTAGCTATATAGTATATAAATATGCATAAAAGAAATAGGGTGAAATATGGATTTAAATTTTTCTAAAGAAGACTTGGACTTCCAAAGTGAAGTCAGAGAATTTCTTGATAAGGAGTACCCAAAACACATCAAAGAAAAGATGGATAATGGGGATGATTTAACAAGGGATGAGATTGTAGAGTGGCACAAGGTTGTTGCAAAAAAAGGATGGATGGGACATTCATGGCCTGTAGAACACGGTGGTACTGGCTGGGATGCTACAAAAAAATACATCTATCTTAGAGAGTTAGCGATGGAAGGCTGCCCAATGTTTATACCATTTGGTCTTCAAATGGTTGCTCCAGTAATTTGGACATTTGGTTCTCAAAAACAAAAAGATTATTTCTTACCAAGAATATTAAATTTTGACGATTGGTGGTGTCAGGGATACTCAGAGCCAGGTTCAGGATCGGATTTAGCATCTTTAAAGTGTAAAGCAGAAAAAGATGGTGATGAATATGTAATAAATGGACAAAAAACTTGGACAACATTAGGACAACATGCTGACTGGATATTTGTTCTTGTTCGAACAGATGACTCGGGTAAAAAACAAGAAGGTATTACATTCATACTTGTTGATATGAAAACTCCTGGGGTAAGTGTTAAACCAATAATTACCATAGATGGTGATCATGAAGTTAATGAGATTTGGTTTGATAATGTTAGAGTGCCTGCTGAGAATGTTGTTGGGGAAGCTGGTCAGGGATGGACTTATGCAAAATTCTTACTTTTTCATGAAAGAACATCAATTGCTGGAGCGCCACAATTAAGAAGAGGCCTCAGAGGTTTAGTTAAGAGAGCAGAAAAGATCTTTCACAATGATAGTCCTTTATCAGAAGATCCTTTCTTTAAAACGAAAGTTGCACAAATAGAATTAGATCTTAGTGCTTTGGAAATGACAGAACTAAGAGGTCTTGCAGCAGAAAGAGAAGGTAAAGGTCCTGGTGCAGAGTCTTCTTTGTTGAAAATAAAGGGAACTGAACTTCAACAAAGATTGACATCTCTGGCTCTTGAAGCTGCTGGTCATGAGGCTCTTCCTTTTGGAGGACCATATGGCTTCAAAGATCAGGAGGTGTCGTCTCCAAAAGCAGCTCAACTTACGGCTGCAAAATATTTGAACTTTAGGAAAGTTACCATTTATGGTGGAACAAATGAAATTCAAAAAAATATAATAGCTAAAGCTGTATTGGGCTTGTAAGGTATGAATCTTAATTATTCTGACGAACAAAATCTTCTTCGAGATAGTGTTTCAAGGTTTTGTACTTCAGATTATGACTTTGAAACCAGAATGAAGTCTGTAAATTCTGACAGTGGTTTCAGTAAAGAGCACTGGAAATTATTTGCGGATTTAGGTTGGCTTGCTGTTCCTTTTGATGAGGAGCTTGGAGGTCTTGGTGGGGATGTCTTAGATTTAAGTATCCTCTTTGAAGAATTTGGTAAATCGATAGTGGTTGAGCCATATTTGGCTAATGTAGTCCTAGCTGGCGGAGTCTTGAAAAGATCTGGTTTTGATAAAAAAGATGAATATCTATCTTCTATCGTTAGTGGGGAAAAGCAATTTTCCCTAGCAAATTACGAACCAGAAAAAGGGTATAACTTAGAAAACATTGAAACAGCTTTAGATGATAAGGGTCTACTTAATGGTTCTAAATCAACTGTTTTAAATGCTCCAAACGCAGATTACTTTATAGTTTTTTCAAAAAAAGTTGATGATTTTTGTTTCTCACTAGTTTCAAAAAATACTGAAGGTTTAACTATAAAGAGTTACAAAACTTATGATGGATTTGTGTCTGGTGAACTTACTTTCAAAGACTGTAAACCAGAAGCAGTAATCCAAGAAAAAGATGCGCTAAATAACCTAGAAGAGGTAATAAAAGATGCAATTGTATGTATTTCAGCTGAAGCTATTGGTGCTATGGAGAAATGTTATAGGCTGACTATTGAATACACACAACAAAGAGAACAATTTGGTTCACCACTCTCAAAATTTCAGGCCCTACAGCACAGAATGGTTGATATGTTTATGGAAACTGAATATACGAAATCCTTTCTTCTGAAGGTTCTTGCAACAGAAGATAAAGATGAAAAAACTAAGCTTATCTATGGGTTGAAAAATCAAATTTCAAAATCAGGTAAACTTGTTGGAGAGGAGGCTGTTCAACTTCATGGTGGTATGGGTGTTACTGAAGAAATGTCTGTTGGTCATTACCTTAAAAGATTAATGGTTATAGCAAATATTTTTGGTAGCTCTGACTTTTATCTTCAGAAGTACATAAATAGTTAGTTTTGGTCAAAAGATTCAATCCAGATAAACGAAGAAGGCCAAAGGTAGATGATTACTTTGGTGACTGGAAGTGGAGAGAAGCACTTGCAGAATCTATGGTTCCTATAGTCGGTAAACTCTATCGAAATGGTATACGTATTTTAATGTATGGACGCCCCCTGTTAAATTGCTCTGCTCTGGAAATAATGAAATTACATAGATTCGTTAGAGAGGTCGAAGGAAACGAGCTTAGTGAGATTGAAACCTATCCAGTCCTCGAGCAAATTTCAAAAATGAAATTAATTGCGTGTGAAATAGATATCGGTGAGATGGTTGTACATCTTTTGGAGAATAAACAACTTGATTCAGAAAAGTTTGTTGACAGTTGTCTTGCAGAACAAAAAAGAACAAAAAGATCTTATCCTTTAAGGCCAAAAGATATTGTTATTTATGGTTTTGGAAGAATTGGAAGGATCTTAACAAGAATACTTATAAGTGATACTGGTGCAGGAGCAAAATGGAGGCTTAGAGCAATTGTTTTAAGAGATTCTGAACATGATGATGATCTTATAAAAAGAGCCGGTTTATTGAGAAATGACAGCGTTCATGGTCCATTTCCAGGAACTATAAGAGTAAACAAACAAAATAATTCATTGATAATAAATGGAAATGAAGTTTCGTTTATATACTCAGACAATCCAAATAAAGTCAAATACAAAGATTTTGATATTAAAAGAGCGACTGTTATAGATAGCACCGGAGTCTGGAGAGATGAAGATGGACTCTCACAACATGTAAAAAACCCAAGCGTTGAAAGAGTGTTATTAACTGCTCCTGGGAAAGGTAAAATTAAGAATATTGTTTTTGGAGTTAATGATGATAAGGCATCTCCTGAAGATAAAATACTCGCAGCAGCATCGTGCACTACAAATGCCATAGTTCCTGCCCTAAAACTTATCGATGATAATTTTAAAATTGTAAACGGTCACATTGAAACAGTTCACTCATTTACAAATGATCAAAATTTAATTGACAATTTCCACCCATCTGACCGAAGAGGAAGAAGTGCTGCTTTAAATCTTGTAATTACAGATACGGGTGCTGCTAAAGCTGTAGCTAAAATTCTTCCTGAACTAAAAGGAAAAATTACAGCAAATGCCATAAGGGTTCCAACTCCGAATGTTAGTCTTGCGATAATAAGCTTGACAGTTAAAAGAGGTGTTGGTGTAGATGAGGTTAATGAATGTTTTAGAAAAGCGGCATTTAGTTCAAATTTAAGAGAAACCATTGACTACTCAAACTCCATAGATGCTGTATCTTCAGACTATTACAGCAATGAATTTGCTTTAATTTATGACTCTCAAGCAACAATTAGTAATTTTAACAATGTGACTATTTACTGTTGGTATGATAATGAGTATGGTTACAGCAGACAGGTTGTGAGGCTTTTGAAAAAAGTATTAGACGTTAACCTGGTAAGATATCCAAAACAATAAATGAAAGAAATAAAGTTAAAAGGGGGATTGAATATACCTCTTTCTGGCTCTGTAAAAAAATTCACAGCTGAAGATTTAGAGCCAAAATTTATAGGAATTTTAAGCGAGGATTATTTTGGTCTTAAGCCAAAATTTTTACTGTCTGAAGGTGATCAAGTAAGAGTTGGTCAACCAATTATTGAAGATAAGACAAATCAAGGATTTAAAATTATCTCTCCGGTGAGTGGAACAATATGCGCAGTAAATAGAGGCGAAAAAAGAGCTTTAATATCTGTTGAGATAGAAAATGACAAAAAAAATACTCTTTTTGAATTAAATATAAGTGGTGATATAGGTGAAGATTTAAATAATGCAGGGCTTTGGGATAGCTTCAGAGAAAGACCATTTGATAGGGTGCCAAATATTAATTCAAAGCCAAACTATATTTTTGTAAATTGTTGTAGAAAAGACTCGCTTGAATTATGCCCTAATCTCATAATTTCAAACGAAAACAAATTTTTCAATTTGGGACTTGATGTGCTGGAGAAACTTACAGAGGATACTGTATTTTTATGTTGCAATGAAGAAATAGAAACTGCTAGTGATAATGTAGAAAAATTTTTGATAAGTGGGAAATACCCAAGTGGTAATAGTTCTGCTCATATCAATAAAATTTGTCCAATAAGAAAAAGTAAAAAAACTTGGACTATTAGCTGGCAGGATGTAATAAGAATTGGAAAGTATATTTCCACCAAAAGTTATTGTTTTGAAAAATATGTGAGCGTTACAGGCTCTGCCTGTATAGAACCAAAACTATTCAAAACTATCTCCGGAGCAAGTTTAACTGAAATAACAGCTGGGAATGCAAGTAAAGAGAGCAGACTTATTTCTGGAAGTGCATTATATGGTACATCTGGAGACAGCTACACTAGCTATCTTTTGAGACACTCTGATCAGGTGACTATAATTTCAGACGAAAGGAAGGCAAACCTTTTCAATTGGCTAAAATTAGGTGAAAAAGATCACAGCGCTACAAATGTATTCTTCTCAAGCATTTCAAAGCCTGAAAATTATGATTTTGATACAAATGTAAATGGAGGATACAGAGCTATTGTGCCTATAGGTGTCTTTGATGAGGTTAACGTTTTTGATATTGACCCAACATTATTTTTAAAATCTTTAGCAATAGGAGATCTTGTTGCGCTTCGAGAATTAGGTATTTTTGATTTGATTCCTGAAGATATGAGTGTTTTTTCATATGTTTGCCCTAGTAAATATGACTATGTGGCACTATTTAAAGATTGTATAGAAGATATTTGGAAGGAGGAAAATTCTTGAAATTTTTAGAGAGCTTTTTTGACAGAAATAGACCACAGAAAAGTAATACTTTTTTCTACCTGTATGAGGTAGTTCAAAACTTCTTTTTTTCATCTAAAGTTGCGACAACTGGAAAAACTCACATCAGAGATAGAATCGATGTTCAGAGAGTAATGGTTGTTGTATGGCTTGCAACATTCCCAGCAATGTTCTGGGGAATGTATAACATGGGCTATTTTGGTCTAGATTATTTAGATAGCGGTGGTTTTTCAACAACAGGTGATTGGCATAACAGTCTTATTCAACTTGTCGGCACAGATCCCACAAACCATTTACATAGGTTTTGGTTTGGTATGGTTTATTTCGTTCCAATTTATCTAACTGTATTTATTACTGGTATAGCATGCGAAGCAATTTTTTCCACAATAAGAAGACATGAAATTAATGAAGGTGCATTTGTTTCAACTGTTCTATTTTCACTAAGTTGTCCTCCAGATATTCCCTTGTGGCAAGCAGCAAGTGGAATTGCTTTTGGAATAGTAGTTGGTAAAGAACTTTTTGGTGGAACAGGAAAGAACTTTTTAAATCCAGCTCTAACTGGTAGAGCGTTTATTTATTTTGCATATCCAACTGAACTATCTGGAGATATGGTTTGGGTTGCAGGTCTTGCTGATAATGGATCAGTCGATGGTTATTCTGGGGCAACAGCACTTGGTATAGCAGCGCTAGAGGGAATGAATGGAATTAATAGTAATTTTTCATGGGGGCAATCTTTTTTTGGACAAATCCCTGGATCGATAGGTGAAACTTCAACATTTTTAATTCTTCTCGCTGGAGCATATATGGTTTACACCAAAATCGCATCTTGGCGAATTATTTTTGGAACTTTGGCAGGTATGATTGTAATGAGTAGTACTCTTAACTTAATTGGTTCAGAGACTAACCCTATGTTCGCAATTCCTTGGTATTGGCATTTAACAATTGGAAGCTTCGCCTTTGGATTGGTGTATATGGCAACAGAGCCAGTAAGTGCTGCAAATACAAACACAGGAAGATGGATTTATGGAATTTCGATAGGAGTTATTGTTGTATTGATAAGAGTCATTAACCCTGCATTTCCAGAGGGAATGATGCTTGCAATTCTTTTTGCAAATCTTTTAGCTCCAGCTATAGATTTCACTGTTACTTCATTAAATACTTCTCGAAGAATGGAAAGGTATAATTCATGAAAAATTTATTTATTCCCTTATTTGCCTGTATAGCTTGTGCTGTTGTAGTTTCTTTTACAGCTGTTTCTGTAAGATCAACGCAAGATTTAAATTTAGAGAATGATAAGAAAAGTAAAATTCTTTTAGCTGCTGGAATAAATTCAGAAAATATCGATGAAGAATTTGAAAAAATAGAAATAATTTATGTAAATTTCATATCGAATGAGTTTGTTGAGATGGATGAGAAATATGATCATATCAAAGCAACCTTGAAATCTGACTTATCAACGTTAGTTCCAAAAGAAAAGGATATTGCCATTTTGAAAAGAATGGAAAATGTTGGACCAATGTATTTGTGGTTTGATAGAGAAGATAATATTGAAAAGGTTGTTTTGCCTATAAGAGGCTATGGCTTGTGGGGAACGCTTTATGGATACATATCTCTTGCATCTGATTTAAACACAATAAATGGAATTGAATTTTATGAACATAAAGAAACTCCTGGACTGGGTGCAGAAGTTGAAAATGAGGAATGGAAAAATATTTGGAAGGGCAAAATTTTATATAACAAAAATGGAGGAGTGGAGTTAAAGGTTGTGAAAGGAGCCTCTTCGAGTAAATATGAGATAGATGGTCTTTCTGGAGCAACTTTAACCAGTAATGGCGTCTCAAACATGATTGAATATTGGCTTGGACCAGAAGCCTATGGGCCTGCTTTAAAAACAGTAAAGGAGACATTTAGCAGCTAATGAAACCATTAACTTTTAAAGAGTCAAAACAACTACTATTTGCACCAATTATTGAAAACAATCCCATCGCTTTACAAATATTGGGAATATGTTCTGCCCTTGCAGTTACAGTAAAAATGGATGTAACTCTAGTGATGTGTGCAGCTTTAACTTCGGTGGTGGCATTATCTAATTTCTTTATATCACTCTTAAGATTTTATATTCCGGAAAATATAAGAATCATTGTTCAGATGACTGTAATTGCTTCCTTAGTAATAATTGTTGACGAGATACTTAAAGCGTATGCTTACGAAGCAAGCAAGCAACTTTCTGTTTTTGTAGGTTTAATTATTACTAACTGTATTGTAATGGGAAGAGCAGAAGCCTATGCAATGAAAAATCCACCAATAAGAAGCTTTCTTGATGGATTAGGAAATGGGTTGGGTTACAGTTTTATTTTGATCGTAGTTGCAACGATAAGAGAGATTTTTGGAAGTGGTACCTTTCTCGGTTTGCAAGTGATGCCTGATTCGTATCCAACAAATAACTTCCTCTTACTGCCACCAAGTTCGTTTATCATAATTGGATTAATGATTTGGGCCATAAGATCTATAAGCACTAGTCAGATTGAAGAAGATGAAAATCCACTCAAGACTCATACGTTTAAACCACTTGTAGCGAAAAAGGAGGCGTCAAATGGCTGAACTAACAAGTTTATTTGTAAGAACAGTATTTATAGAAAATATAGCATTATCACTATTTTTAGGGATGTGCACTTTTTTTGCTATTTCAAAGCAAGTAAAAGCAGCTTTTGGTTTAGGGTTAGCTGTTATAGTTGTTCTAACATTAACGGTTCCTCTAAATAACATTATCTACACTTATGTGCTCAAGGAAGGGGCTTTATCATGGGCTGGTTTAGAAAACACAAACTTAGAATTTGTTGAACTTATTACCTACATTGGAGTTATAGCAGCTGCCGTACAAATTTTGGAAATGTTTCTTGATAAATATGTGCCAGCTCTTTACAACCAGCTTGGAATCTTTTTGCCACTTATAACTGTTAATTGTGCAATTCTTGGAGCCTCTTTAATTATGGTAGAAAAGAACTATAACTTAATTGAAAGTGTTACCTATGGCTTCGGAGCAGGATTTGGCTGGGCATTAGCAATAGTATTGCTTGCAGGTATAAGGGAAAAGCTTAAATATAGCGATATTCCTGAAGGTCTTAGAGGATTGGGTATTACTTATATAATTGTTGGTTTAATGAGTTTTGGGTTTATGTCATTTGGAGGAATAATACTTTAATGGATTTATATCTTGGGATTTTAGCTTTCACCCTTGTTGTATCAGTACTAGTTGCATTTGTAATGTTGGCTCGTTCCCAACTAGTTTCAACTGGTGATGTAACAATTGAGATTAATGATGATCCAGAGAAAAGTATCACAGTGCCTGCAGGTGGAAAGTTACTTAGTACTCTAGCTGCAAAAAATATTTACCTAGCATCTGCATGTGGAGGTGGTGGAACCTGTGCTGAATGCAAATGCCAAGTTACAGATGGAGGCGGAGACATTCTCTCTACTGAACAGTCTCACTTCAACTACAAACAACAGAATGATAATTGGCGTCTCTCTTGCCAAGTTCCTGTTAAAAGAGATATGAAAATTCAGATACCTGATGAGGTTTTTGGAGTTAAGGAGTGGGAGTGTGAAGTAATTTCAAATAAAAATGTAGCTACTTTCATTAAGGAGTTAGTTCTTAAATTGCCAGAAGGAGAGAATGTAAGATTTAAAGCTGGTGGTTACGTTCAACTAGAAGCTCCAGCATATGAGTTAATAAAATACAAAGATTTTAAAATCGAGAAGGAGTACCACTCTGACTGGGACAGATTTAAAATTTGGGATAATTTTGCCTCTAATCCAGAACCAATAATAAGAGCTTATTCAATGGCGAATTATCCTCTTGAGGAGGGTGTTTTAAAATTTAATATTAGGGTAGCATCACCACCTCCCGGGTCAGACTTCCCACCTGGTGTAATGTCCTCTTATGTTTTTAGTTTAAAACCAGGGGATAAAGTAAAAGTTTTTGGTCCATTTGGAGAGTTCTTCGCAAAAGAAACTGAAAATGAAATGGTCTTTATTGGGGGAGGGGCTGGTATGGCTCCTTTAAGATCTCATATTTTTGACCAGTTATTACGGCTAAATTCAAATAGAAAAATTAGTTATTGGTATGGAGCAAGAAGTATGAAAGAAATTTTCTATCAAGATGAGTTCGAAAAACTTGCAAAAGAACATGAAAACTTTTCATTTCATGTAGCACTTTCAGATGCACTTCCCGAGGACAATTGGAAAGGGCTTACAGGTTTCATTCATCAAGTTACACAAGACGAGTATCTTGCAAAACATCCCGCTCCAGAGGATTGCGAATACTACTTATGCGGCCCACCAATAATGAACTCTTCTTGCATAAAAATGCTATCTGACTTAGGTGTTGAAGAAGAGAATATCATGTTGGATGACTTTGGTGGTTAGACATCTCCTTTTAATTTTATTACTTGTTGGATGCCAACAATTTACTTACACCACTGCAAATGGTGAGATATATGGTACGAGTTATAAATATCGTTATGTTCATCCGGAAGGACAGGAATTATATCCATTAATTCCAGAAAAAATTGAAAAAGAACTTAATCGTATCGACTTAATATTTTCTACTTACAAGGAAAATTCTGAGGTATTAAATACCTCTATTGAAGAAATGAACTCTTGGTCAAAAGATTTGAGATATCTGTACGATCTTTCTTTAAATTTAAGTGAAAAAAGCAAAAATGCTTTCGACCCTCTTCAAGGTAGAGTTTTAGATTTTTCAGCTGTAGCCAAAGGTTATGCAGTTGATAAAGTAGCCGATATTATGCAGGAAAACGGAATTAATGATTACTTTATTGAGATAGGTGGTGAAATTAAAGCGAGGGGATTAGCCCCTCACCGAGGTAATTGGAAATGGGCAATTGAAGACCCCTTCAGCATGAACCAAAAAATATTTAAATCATTTCTTATGCCATCTAAGGGACTTTCTATTGCTACTTCTGGAGAATATAAAAATCCAGGACATATTTGGGGGGAGGGGCCTAGAGATGTAGCTAATGTAACAGTATTGCATGAAAGCGCTGCATACGCAGATGCTTGGGCTACAACAATGTATGTTTTAGGCACTAAAGAAGGTTTAAAAATTGCTGAAAATGAGCAAATAGCTGTTTTTTTTATTAAAAAAGATGGGGAAACTCTAAATTCTTCAAAATGGAGTAAAATATACCCGTGATTAACACAATTCTAGGACTTATTATAGCTTCTTTATCTATTCTAGGTATGTCTGTAGGCCTAATTCTAAAGAAAAAGCCTTTACAGCCGAGCTGTGGCGGTGTTTATCTATCAAAAGGAGATAAATGCGAAGTTTGTGGCAAAGTGAAGGATTAATCATATTTT
>CESN01011007.1_pt1 | contig 11255 bp, 11 predicted proteins | sample 531181 | NCBI WGS metagenome assembly CESN01 (sample SAMEA2621990, study PRJEB7988) | marine metagenome | isolation source: saline water (ENVO:00002010), including
GAATTTGACGTTATTCATGACAATCAAAGCCTTTGTTATGAGTTATTATTTTTTCAAAAAAAAATTCCTTTGGTAGCAACTATTCATCATCCGATTTCTAAAGATTTAAAGTTTCAACTCAAAAGTACCAAATCTATCTTTCTAAAGTTCCTGATGATTAGATGGCACTCTTTTTTAAGAATGCAAATAAAAGTAGCCAAAAAGTTAAATTCTGTAATCGTCGTATCGAAATCTTCAAAACAGGATATTCATGATGATTTTGGTTTGAAGAAAGAAGTTATGAAAGTGATACTTAACGGCATTGACACAGAGGCCTTTTTTCCCGATGAAAATATAAAAAAAATACCTTTTAGAATTGTTACTTCTGCAAGCGCAGACGTGCCTTTAAAAGGATTAGATTATTTACTTGAAGCTTTCTCCGAAGTAATAAAAATCTATCCAAATTCAACACTTCAAATTATGGGTAGTTCAAAACAAGGTGGACACACATCAAGAAAAATAAATGATTTAGACATTAAAGAAAAAGTGGAATTCAATAATGATCTTTCATTTAAGGAAGTAAGGGATTTGTATTGTTCTGCAGATGTTGTTGTAATACCCTCTCTTTATGAAGGTTTTGGATTTGCAATTGGCGAAGCAATGGCATGTCGAGTTCCTGTGATAACTACTTCAGGAGGAGCAATTCCGGAAGTCATTGGAGATTGCGGAATTTTAGTTTCACCTGGCAACTCTAAGGAATTGGAAGAAGCAATACTTAAATTACTTCCGGATGAGGAGAAAAAAAGTTTTTTTGCTGAAAAAGGATTTAATAGAATTATTGAGCATTTACAATGGAAAAAAGTAGCAAAACTTATGACTGAAAGTTACGAAACCGAAATTAATAGAATCACCAATTAGATGCAAACCGTTGATTTAAAAAAACTTGAACTAGAGCCAAATTCTAAATTTCTAGACCTAGGTTGCGGTGAGGGCAGACATTGTTTTGGAGCATACATGTCTGAAAGTATTGATGTATTTGGTTTTGATATGAGCTTGTCAGACGTAGCAACAGCAAAAAAAAATTTCGATCAATTTAATGAAAACGAATCTTCAAAAAGCTGCAATTTTGGAGTAGCTGATGCAAAGAAGCTACCATTTAAAGATAACACATTTGATTTCATAGTTTGTTCTGAAGTTTTAGAACACATAATAGATTATCAAAGTGCACTTTCTGAGATTAATAGAATTTTAAAACCTCAAGGCAAGTTAGCAATTAGTGTTCCAAAATTTTTCCCTGAATGGGTCTGCTGGAAACTAAGTATTGATTATCAAAATACTCCAGGCGGACATGTGAGAATATTTAAATTTAAAGAATTAAAGAATGACATAACAAATTTTGGCCTTACTTTTACGCAAAGACATTGGGCCCATGCTTTGCATTCTCCTTATTGGTGGCTTCAATGCTTATTTTGGAAATCAAAAGAAAGTTCAAGAATAATTAATCTTTATCATGATTTTTTAGTTTGGGACATGATCAAGAAACCTTTGTTGACCAAAATTTTGGAATTTATATTTCAACCATTAATTGGAAAAAGTGTAGTGCTTTATTTTAATAAAGATAAAGTATGATAAGAAATTTATTGGGTTCATATAGTCATTTAGGGGAATATATAATTTCCTGCCAGGAAAAAAATGGAGCCATCGCTTGGGAGCCAAGATCTAAAATAGATCCATGGGATCATGTTGAATCAGCCATGGGCTTAGATGTTTTAGGCTTTGAAGATAATTCAAAAAAAGCATATGAATGGCTCATTGATTCTCAAGAAAATGATGGATCTTGGTTCAGCCAATATAAAGATGGAGAAGTTACAAACTTTAGGAAAGAAACTAATTTTACGGCTTACATTGCGACTGGAGCTTGGCACCATTACCTTAATTTCGAAAATATAAAATTTCTAAAAGATCTATGGCCAACACTCGAAAAAGCAATGAACTTTGTTCTTGATGGTCAAACAAACGACGGCGATATTCTTTGGGCAAAAGATAAAACCAATAAATGGATGGACGATTCATTGCTTACCGGGTGCTCTTCTATTTATAAAAGTCTGGTTTGTGCACAAAATATTTCAAAAGAATTAGGTATTGAAAAAGAAGCTTACAAAAAAGAAATTTCTATGATTTCTGAGGCAATAAGAAATAAACCTGAGAGATTTGACAGATCATGGGAAAGCAAAAGTAGATATAGCATGGATTGGTATTATCCGATTTTATGTGGAGTCATTGATGGTGAAGACGCTCTTGAAAGAGTGAATAAAAAATGGCATAAATTTGTAGTTAAAGACTTAGGCTGTAAATGCGTGGAAGAGGAACCTTGGGTTACCGCAGCTGAATCCTGTGAATTAGTTCTCGCATTAAATAAAATTTTAGAGAAGGAGAAAGCAGAAGCTATTTTTAAAGATGTGTTGAATTTAGTCGATCCAAAAAGCAATCTTTTCTGGACAGGCTATGTTTTTAAAGACAAAAAATATTGGCCTACAGAAAAACCTAGCTGGACAGCAGCAGCAGTTATTTTAGCTGCCAATTCACTTTATAAATTCACCAAAGCTTCAGACTTTTTCTAAAATAGCTAGGGATTTCACAAGCTCTATCTCTTTAAAGCTCTTAGATTGTTTTGCAATGCAAAAAATCTCATATGGAGGCCTTCCGCCATCTTCAGGATTTGGAAAAACGTCATGAATAGCAAGCAAGCCTCCTGAAATTATATGTTTACTCCAACAATCAAAATCGTTCTTAGCTGCCTCCATGCTATGGCCCCCATCAATAAATAAAAGGCCCAAAGGAATTTCCCAATTTCTAGAAATTTCAACTGAATCACCAATAATTGGAATTATATTTTCTAAAAAGGGAGATTTTTCAATATTTTTTAAAAACTCTGGCAGAGAATTAAACCTGTTTAATCTTGCGTCAAAGAGGTCTTTATCATGATATTCCTCTCCAACTTGATGCTCTTCAGAACCAATATGATGATCTAAGGTAAAAATATAACTACCATTTTTATTGCATGCCTCAGAAAACATTAAAGCTGATTTGCCGCAATAAGTTCCGATTTCCAATGTAGGCCCTAAAGACGAAGTTTTATCAATTAAGCTCGAAAGTTTTTTTGCTTCAGTATCGTCTAGAAAACCTTTAACCTTATCCAAATATTCCATAATTAAATATAGTTTAAAAATAATGACTGATAAAGCTAAAGCTTCTAGAGAAGAATTTTTTTTGAATGGTGAAAGTTTTTCATATCTTTTTTTTAAGGGAAGCACTCTCCTCAATCCAATTATTTTTTTTCATGCTACTGGGCTTAATTCCGCAACTTATTTGAAATTACTATCAAAGATTTTTGATAGTTTTGACGGAAAGAGGTCTATTTATGCTTTTGATCAAAGAGGACATGGATTGAGTAAAGCGGAAGCTGATTACAAAAAATTAAAATCTTGGGGGCAGTTTTCAAAAGAGGCTATTTCTTTTTTAAATTCTCTTGGTCACGGAAGCATTGACTTAATGGGGCACTCAATGGGAGGAATTGTTGCTTCAGAAATAGCTAGTCAATTAAAATTTAAGGTAAGAAATTTAGTCATGTTAGAGCCGGTTTTATACTATGCACCAGAAGACGTCATGAAGTTGAAAATAAAAAAGTTACTACAATTTGGCGATTATAGCGCTTCCGATAAATCTTCAAGTGCAAAACAAAGAAGAAATAATTTTGACAGTTTAAAGCAAGCTATAGAGCATTTTACTGGAAGAGCAATGTTTGTGAGTTGGCCTGAAGAATCTATTAAAAATTATTTAGAAGGAGGATTGGTCCAAAGAGAAGGTAGCTTTTTTCTTTCTTGTGACCCGGCTTGGGAAGCAAAAACTTTTGAAACAGTAACTTTCGACACATATAAGTTTTTAAAAAGATTAACTTGTCCAGTTCTAATAATCAGAGGGGACAAAGAAACTTCAACTTTTACTGAGGAAGCTAAAAAAGCATTATCAAAAAAAGATAAAATACTAATCGAGGAGCACAAAGGCACGCATTTTCTTCCTATCGAAAATGTTGAATTAATTTCTTCGAGAGTATTTAATTTTTTAAATAAAGATTAATGTTAAAGTTATTTTTTATATCAAATGGCAAAACCAGAACCCAATAAAACTATATCCCTGCAGACTTTTAGAGATTTAAAACAAAAAGGTGAAAAGTTTGCTGCTTTAACATCTTATGAGGCTACTTTGTCATCAATGATGTGTGATGCTGGAGTGGAACTCATTTTAGTTGGCGATAGCTTGGGTATGGTGATTCAAGGACATGATTCTACAGTGCCAGTTTCGATGGAAGATATTTTGTATCATTTAAGATGTGTCAAGTCAGGAAATAAGGGAGCTCACTTAATGGCAGATATGCCTTTCATGAGCTACGCTACAGAGCAACTTGCTTATGAAAATGCTACTCGGCTCATGCAGGCTGGAGCAAATTCAGTAAAAGTTGAAGGCGGGGAAGTAATTCTTAAAATAACTGAGCTTTTGTCTGAAAGAGGAATTCCAGTTTGTGCCCATATGGGGCTCACTCCTCAATCAATAAACAGAATAGGTGGGTTTTTTGTTCAAGGCAGAGATCCTTCTTCTCATTCAAAAATAATAGAAGAAGCTTTGAGCTTGGAGAGTGCAGGAGCTGAGCTGTTGTTATTAGAGTGCATTCCAGACGAATTAACAAAAAAAATTGCCGAAGTTGTCAAAATTCCAACTATTGGAATAGGGGCAGGTTTGGAAACCGACGGACAAATAATGGTCGTTCATGACATGCTTGGAGTTTCTTGTTTAGAAAAACCGCCAAAGTTTGTAAAAAATTTCTTAGCGCAGAATAATTCTATTTTTGAAGCAATAAAGGATTATGTGAGGTCAGTAAAATCCTCGTCTTTTCCAGCCAAAGAACATTGGTTTGACTAGTGAAAATTATCAAAAAAATTGGTGATTTAAAAATTGTTGATAAAGAAAGACCTATTGCTCTTATTCCTACAATGGGAAATTTACATGCAGGTCATTTAAGTTTAGTTAAACAATCAAAAAACTTAAAGTTAACTTCGTTAGTAACTATTTTTGTTAACCCTCTTCAGTTTGGCCCCGATGAAGATTTCGAAACATATCCAAGAACAATTGCTCAAGATGAAGAAAATCTTGAAAAAGAAAATTGCGATTTTCTTTTTCTTCCCGACAAGACAGAATTGTTGAAGGGAATAAAAAATTTAAAAGCTCCATTTTCAAATTTTCTATGTGGGAAAAGTAGACCTGGACATTTCGATGGAGTAATAACTATAGTGAATCGATTTCTAGAACTATTAAATCCGGAATTTTGTTTTTTTGGACAAAAGGATTTTCAACAGCAATTAATTATCCACGATCACTTAAAAAAAAATAATTTCTCTACAAAATTAATTGTGGGCCAAACAATAAGGGATTCCAATGGTCTAGCGTTGTCATCAAGGAACAACTACCTATCTGAAAGAGAAAAAAAGAACGCGTCTTTGATTTATACATATTTAAAGGAAATAGTTGATCAATTAATGCAAGAACTTGCAAAAGACTCTTTGAATATTTCGACAAACGTTTTAATAACTTGTGAAAAATATAAAAATAAATTTGAAGAAGAGGGTTTTAAGATTGATTACTTAGAAATTCTAAATGCTAAAAATTTGAAAAAACTAAAAAAAGGAGATACAGAAATACTTGTTGCAGTTGCAGCTTATTACAAAGGAGTGAGGTTAATTGATAACTTAATCTGCGATTTATCTTCTTCTTAATAAATCATCGGGGTAAAAAGATGCTTCACCTTCTGGCCTATTTTTAAATCTTCTATGAGACCATAAATAATTATCAGGATTTTTTTTGACACATTCCTCTATAGCTTGATTTATTTTTTTTAAATCTTTTTCTGCATCCTTTCCATATAAGTCTAAATTAATTAAATTGATTTCATATTTAAACTTCTTTTTATTTACCGTGAATAAATAAACATCACAATCTGTTCTTTGAACAAGAATTGAAGGAAAAATTACAGTCAAAGCTTTGTGACCAAAAAAATCAACAAAAACAGAATTTTTGTAGCCGTAATCTTGATCGGGAGCGTAAAGACAAGCTTTCCCATTTTTAATAGAATCTAAAAATCCACTGCCTTCATGCGGTCGAAATATTCTTTCTGTGATCTTATTTCTACTAGCAGTTAATAAATTATCAATTATTTTTATACTTTGTTGCTTAGCCATCCCAGAAACGGTCATAAATAAGGAAGTTATTCTAACGACAAGGTCAACGTTGGGGGTGTGCATCACTAGAAGAAGTTTTCCTTTTTGAGGATTTAATTTTGATGTTAATTCCTCAATTTCTTCAAAATTTAAAATTGTTTTCTTTATTTTATTATCTGAGGCCCAAAAGGCATTCAAAAATTCAAATAACGACTCTCCGATTCTAAAAAAACTTTCTTTTAAGATATTATTAATTTCATTATCATTTTTTGAAGGAAAGCATTTTTTCAGATTCCATCTAGCAATTTCTCTTCTTTCTTTAAAAAACAAATAGAAGACAGAGCCCAAACCTTTGCCTAAAAAAAATTGTAATCTTTGAGGGAGAAGACTTAATAGTTTTAAAATTAAGTAAACAAAATACTCTATAAATTTCATTTTAATAAACTTTCAAATTGTATATTTATAAGATTAACCTATTTAGTCTAGAATCACCTTAATGTTGTTTCTCTATAATTTTCTTACCTTTCTATATTTGCCAATCGCTGTAGCTAGACTCTTTTATAAAAAGAAATTTTCTATTGATGAATTTTATAGATTAAAGGAAAGGTTTGGGTTTTTTGATAATGATGAAGTGCTTCATAACAAGAAGATAATCTGGGTTCATGCAGTGTCTGTCGGCGAAGTAAATACATCTATAAATTTGATTAAAAGTTTAAAAAAAACTTTTCCTAATAAGAATATTCTTGTTACAACAACGACAGCGACAGGTTCAGCTATTTTAATGAAAAAATTTAAAGAGGGTATTTTTCATCAATATTTGCCGTTCGACATAATTTTTTTTATAGAAAAATTTTTAAACTACTGGAAGCCCGAGTGCTTAATCTTGATAGAAACCGAAATTTGGCCAAACTTGATTAATGAGAGTTCAAAAAAGAATATTCCGATAATTTTACTTAATGGGAGACTCTCGGATAAATCTTTGATGAACTACAAAAAAATAAGAAGTCTTTTTTCAAAAATTTTTATGAAATTGAATCTGATTATTGCACAGTCAGAAAAAGATAAAAGAAATTTTTTAGAGATTGGAGCTAAACTGGATAAAGTCCACATTGATTCTTCTTTAAAGTTTGATGCTTTAGAGCAAAATACTTTAAAACCATCTTTTGATTTTGAAGAAAAATTTGTTAATCAAAAGAAAATAATTACTTGTGCCAGTACACATCCTCAAGAAGAAGAAATTCTTTATGAAAGTTTTAAAATTTTAAATGATAAATCCGCTCATCTAGTTCTTGTTCCTAGGCACCCAGAAAGAGCAAATTTCATAGGGAGCTTTTTAAAGAAAGAAAACGCTATTTTTTCTTTTCTTTTCAATGGCGAAAAGCTTATTTTAAATCTCGAAAACGAAGTAACTATTGTTAATGAAATCGGCCATTTGAATTATCTTTACTCAATTTCTGATTTAGCTTTTATAGGAGGGACATTGATAGAACATGGGGGTCAAAATTTTCTGGAACCACTTAAACATGGCATTCCTCTTAGTGCAGGGAGTAGTGTTTATAATTTTCAAGAAATTGCTGATCAATTATCTGAATTAAAATTACTTAAATATGGAAATACAGCAGAAGAAATTGCTTCTATTTGGTATAAAGAACTTGCAAGCAACGATCCTCAACTTATAAAAGAGAGAAGTTTTAACTATATTTCTTCACACAAAGGCTCTTTGGAAAGATCAGTGGGAAAGATAAAAGAATTTATTTTATAACTTCAAATCTTTGAATGCGTCTTAAATTAGGAGTAACATATCGAATCCCCCAGTAATTATTAATCTTTAGAGGTAGAAGATTTGAAATTTATTGTTGCAATTATCAAGCCAATCAAACTGGAAGACGTTAGAGCTGCTTTGGGAGATGCGGAAGCCTCTGGCATGACTGTATCTGAAGTAAAGGGTTTTGGAAGACAGAAGGGACAAACCGAACTTTATAGAGGAACAGAATATAAGGTTGATTTTTTACCAAAAATGAAAATTGAACTAGCTGTCGCGGATTCTCAAGTAGACATAGTAATTGAAGCAATTCGTGGCGTAGCAAATACAGGCAAGGTTGGCGATGGGAAAATATTTATTTATTCCTTGGAAGATGTAGTCAGGATAAGAACTGGCGAAACTGGCGACGAAGCTTTATAAAGTCTGAATATATTTATCTGCTGTTTCTTTAGCCCATTTATAGTTTGCTTTTCCGTTAGGTGCTCTTTGCACTTCATCAACAAAAATAATTTCTTTTGGTAATTTGTATCCCGATAAATGTTCCCTAGTAAAATTTATCAGCTCTGCAGCTTCAAGACTTGATAGATTCGAGGAAACGACTGCTACAACTTTTTGCCCAAACTTTTTATCTTCCACACCAACCACAAGAGAATCATAAACATTTGAATGTCTTTTCAGGGCTTCTTCAACTTCTTCTGGATAAACTTTTTCTCCCGCAGTGTTGATGCAGTTACTTCCTCTTCCTAATAACTTAATAGTTCCATCAGCATCAACTGTTGCATAATCTCCTGGAAAACTATATCTGATCCCTTTGTATTCCTTGAAAGTTTCAGCGGATTTCTTAGGATCTTTATAATATCCTTCGGGAACAAGTCCGGAAGTACCAAGTTTGCCCATTGTTTTTGATCCAGGCTCTACTTCTTCTCCATCATCAGAAACAACAATAACTCCAGGATTGATAGAAAATTTTGCTGTTTTAACAGGATTTTCTCTACTTGAAACAGCTGAACCCATTCCTCCTTCTGACGAACCCATTGCGTCGATCAAAGTAATGTCTGCATGCTCTAATAAGCCTTCTTTAACTTCCGCACTCCACATCACTCCACTTGATATGATGCTTCTTAAGGAAGATAAATCATAAGGATTTCCTTCGTCCTTTGCTTTGTTTAAAGAATCTAAAATCGGCCTAGCAAAGGCATCGCCAACAATAACAATATTATTAATTTTTTGCTCTTGAACTTTTTTTAATAATAGTTCAGGGTCGAAACCTAGTTGCGGGATAGTTACGCAACTTCCCCCAGAAAAAAAAGGCACTAATGCTCCTAACCACATACCGGTTCCATGCATAAGGGGACAGGCAACAATAGTTTTAGAAAGCATATTTTTTGAAGATAGGTCAGAAACTGTTGAAGGGATATCAAGGTGACTTTCCGGTACATCAAAACCCATTGCCAAGGCTGTTTTTAAAAGAGAGTTCATGAAACCACCTTGTTTATACATAACTCCTTTTGGCATACCTGTAGTACCGCCTGTATAAAGCATGTATATATTATCTTCACTTCTAGTTTTTCTTTCTAGGGGTGGATTTTCAGAGATTATTTCTTCGTACAGATAACAATCATTTATATCTAAAGAATTTTCCCCTCCAACTTGAATGTAGGCTTTTATTTTAGGCAACTTATCAGCGATCTTTTTTATTCTCTCTGCATAGGCGCTTTGATAAAAAACAACTTCAGAATCCGAATTATCCAAAAGATAGATCAATTCTTCTTCTACATATCTATAATTAACATTTATTGGAACGCCTTCGACTTTAAAAGTTGCAAATTGAGCCTCAAGATATTCATTTGAATTATGAAGATAAAGACCAATTTTTGAGTCATTACCAATTGATTTTTCTTTCAGAAAAAAAGCTAATTTTGCTGCTCGTTCCTCGTATTCTTTCCATGTTTTAACATTATCATCACAGATTAAAGCGGGATCATTAGGAATATGATCTGAAATAGTTTCCCAAATTGTTGCAAAATGCATCTCCATAATTCTCTCCCTAAAAGCTTATTAAAATCGTTTTTTAATTCTAAGTTATCATTTAACCTATTTAGAACTCAAGATAAATTAATTGTGAATATTGTTAAACCAATCATTTCAATAATGGGCCCAACAAACACAGGAAAAACTTCCTTGGCCATTAGTCTTGCTGAAAAGCTAGACGCTGAGATTATTTCAGTTGATTCGGTTCAGATCTATAAGTACGCTGATATAGGTAGCAATAAATTAAAGCCAAATCTGTTAAAAGATCATCCTCACCATTTAATCAATTCGATTGAGCCGCAAGATTCTTATTCAGTTGGAAACTTTAGGAATGATGCTATAAAAACAATAAATACATTAGATGAAAAAAATAAAAATATCATTCTGGTTGGAGGGACGATGATGTATTTCAATTCTTTATTCAAAGGCATTTCCGACTTGCCAGAAAATGACTTAGAAATAAGGCGACAACTTGATGCAGAAGAAAAGAAATATGGCATAAATTTTTTATATCAAAGACTTAAGAAGATTGACGAAGAATCAGCTCTTAAAATTCATAAAAACGATCAACAAAGGATCAAAAGATCATTAGAGGTCTTTATCAAAACAGGAGAGACTCACAGCAAATTAAAGAAAAAAATTGCATTCAACCCTCTTGAAAACAGAAATTTTTTAAATTTTGCAATTGTTCCGGAAGATAAAAAACTTTTTAAAAAAAATTTAAATGCAAGATTTCAAATGATGTTAGACGAAGGCTTGATAGAAGAAACAAAATTTCTTATCGAAAAGTTTTCAAAAAACGTTAAATTATTGAGCTCAGTTGGCTACAAGCAAGTAGTGGAATATCTTGAAGAGAAAACTTCTCTTGAAGAGATGATTGAGAAAGCAACTAACGCAAACTATCAGCTTTCTAAAAGACAAATAACTTGGTTAAAAAAATTTAAAATCACAGAAACTTTTTCGACCAATCAATCGAATATGGTTATAAAAATTCTAAATTATTTAGAATAGTTAAGTTCCATTATCATGACGAAACACATAGAATACTCTCATGTCTTGGAATGATAATGGTAATAATGGCTCTAGAGACCCTTGGGGAAACAAAAATGATGGCCCCGATATTGATGAAGCCATAAAAAAATTCAAATCTTTAGTCGGCTCTTTTATGGGCGGCAAGGGCGGTGGGAGCGAATCATCTGGGGGTTCACCTTCCT
>CESN01069270.1_pt1 | contig 11242 bp, 13 predicted proteins | sample 531181 | NCBI WGS metagenome assembly CESN01 (sample SAMEA2621990, study PRJEB7988) | marine metagenome | isolation source: saline water (ENVO:00002010), including
ATTTATTAAGAGGCATTTTTTTTGGCTACAAGCCATTCATGTGAATACCATAACAAAATTTTTGAATTAGTTTCCAGTATTTGAAAACCATTTTTTTCAATTATTTTTACCAATTCATCAAATGGAAAATATCGAATTAATTGATTTGCAAAAACCAAATCATGAATAATGTTCATGAGTGCACAGTACCAAGGCTTCATACTCATATCTTTTATTAAAAGTGTTCCCCCAGGTTTAATTTTATTTAAAATTTCTAAAATAAACTTATGCTGTTCTGATGGTTTGATGTGATGCAAAACATCAATCACTGTAATGACATTAAAATCATCTTTTGGCCAATCTGTAATATCTTTTATTTTTATGTAATTTGTATTTGGGAAAATTTTTTTCACAGTATTTAAATCAGTATCAATTACATCAACACCGAATAACTTTCTGGGTTCTCTGAAAATAGCTAGTAAGTATAAAAATACACCATCTCCACACCCAACATCAAAAACACTTTGATTTTTAGGTATTTGAAAAATAAATTTATCGAAAGGACATATCAACGGCCTTGCCCAAGTAAAAACTTTTTTTATTCCATAAGCTTTTCTCAATTGAGATATAACTTCTTTCTGATGAAATTTATTTTTCAATTTAAATCCTAAAATTTTTTTTTCATGATAATGTCATAATATGAATATTACAAATTTAATTGAAATAATTAGACCTAAACATTGGATTAAAAATTTATTTATATTAATTGTTCCTATCATTCATTTTGACATTCTTGACGTCATAACTCTCACTAACTTGTTAATTACTTTTATATCATTTTGTTTATTCTCGTCTGGGGGGTACGTATTAAATGATTGGATAGATAGAAAAAAAGATAGTCTCCATCCAATAAAAAAACTCCGGCCCTTTGCAAGTGGGAAATTGATTTTTAATCACATGTTAATAATTTTTATTACCCTATCTTTTTTTGGTTCAATATTATCAATAAATATTGATGGAAATGCTAAAATAATTTTATTCTTATATTTTTTTGTAACAATTTGTTACTCAGTAGTTTTAAAAAATATTGCACTATTAGATATATTTACAATTTCTTTTGGTTTTGTTCTGAGACTTTTTTCTGGTTCTTTATCAACAAACCTTGAAATAAGTATAGAGTTATTAGTAATTACTTTCTTACTGTGTCTTTTTTTTCCATTAAGCAAAAGAAGAGATGATATAAACATTGGTCTTGACGATAATCATAGAAAATCACTAAAATATTATAACAAAAAATTTATTGATAATTTGTTAATAATTTTATTAACATCATCATTTACAGTATTTATTTTATGGTCAACAAGTAAAGAAACAGCCGAGAGATTGGGAACAAATGCAATTCCTTTATTATTACCATTTATATTGATAATTATATTGAGATATATGCAATTTATATTTGTTATGAACCTATCAGGCGATCCAGTAAAAATTCTTTTCAAAGATAAGTTTTTACAGTTAATGATATTTTTAACAATATCAGTATTTTGTTTTATTAGGTTTTTGGAATTAGATTTAAATAATCTGTTAATATTTTAAACTTTTTAATTACTATTCCAATTTTTAATAATCTTATGAATTTCATTTACACCATCAGTAAGTGCGGCTGGTCCTGGCTGGAGAATAAGAGGTGATTTAATTTCATAAATATTATTATTCTTTACTGCATTTATCTTATGCCAATTATTTCTTTTAATTATTTTATCTTTATTCAATTTTTTCCCGCACCAACTAGCAAAAATTATATCAGGATTTGCATAAACAACTTGATCTGAATTTTTAATGATCCTATCAATAGCATTTGGTTTTGATGAGTAAGATTTAAAAATATCAATCCCTCCAGCAATTTCAACTAATTCTGAAACCCATTTTATTCCAGTAATTATCGGGTCATCCCATTCTTCAAAAAATATTTTTGGATTATTTTTCAAGTTTTTTGAGGACAACCTAATATTATCTAAATTAATAGTGATTTCTTTTAAATATTGTTCAGTTTTTTTCTGCAAATTTACAATTCTGCCTATAAATTGTATAACATTTAATATTTCATCTATACTTCTTTGATTGAAGCACAAAACATTAACTCCCTTATTTATAAGTGTAGAGCAGATCTCAGATTGTAAATCTGAAAATCCCAAAACCAAGTCAGGTTTTAGTTCTAAGATCTTATCAATCTTAGCAGTTATAAATGCACTTACCTTAGGCTTTTCTTTTCTAGCCCTTTTAGGCCTTACTGTATAACCAGATATTCCGACTATAAGATCTTCAGCACCTAAATCGTAAAGAATTTCAGCAGTTTCTTCTGTAAGACAGACTATTCTCGAAGGAAAATTCATCTTTGTATATTCTCTCTGATGATTAATTTAAGAAATTCTTAAAATATTAATAGATGAAAGTTTTTAAAGCTATTAAAAATCCTAAAATAATTAATGAGAAAATGAATAAATTTTTAAATAAATTTTCATCTATTTTTGATCTTATAATGCTGCCAACATACATCCCACTAAAAGCAAAAAAACAGGATATTAAAGATCCAAATAATAAATCTTGAGAAAAATAATTATTAATAGATAATTTCGATAATCCTAAAGCGAGAGTTAATACTGAAAAATGAAGTCCTAAGGCTTGAATTAATTTTTCTTTATTCAAGCCTAAAGCTTGAAAATAAAATACACCTGGAATTATTAAAGATCCGGTTGTCCCAGTCAAAATACCATTAGTAGAAAAAACTGTAAGTCTCAATAAAGTTGACTTGTTATTTTTAATAGAAAAATTCTTTTTTATTAAAACAATAAAACTATAAAGAATTATTGAAATAGAAAGTAATAAAGTAGATATTTGAAAATTAATTTTTAGAAATACAATAGTACCTAAATAGACAAACAAACCAGAAATTATAAAAAAAACCCAGAATTCTACTACTAATTTCTTAAAATACTTTCCTAAAAAACCTTGAAATAAGTTTGTTGCCAATGAGGGGATTATAATCAGAGATATTGCAGTATTTATATCAGTTAATAATGTTAAAAGTAAAAGGCTGATTGTAGGCAAACCCATCCCAACAATACCTTTAACTAACCCTGAAATAGTAAAAATAATTAATAAATATACAGCTATGTTCTCTAAGTCGTAGATTATTTCCACCTTGATTTAAAAATTTAAGTTATAACGCTATGTGATAATTTAATATTAAAAATGTAAAAAAACTTATATTAATTAGTTTTAATAAAAACTAAAAATTCATCAAATTCAATTTAGAGAATTTTTGATGATCAAATCATTGATTACATTTTTTATAATTTTTTTTATTTCTATTACTGCACATTCTGTTGGAATTACTTACAATGGAAGTAATGAAGGGCATTGCACTATTCGGGACAAAACCATCTTTGGAAAGTCAGCAAAATGTTGAATGAGAGCAATAAAGATTTCAACCGGACCAGTTATATGTAGATTTACAAAAACTTATAAAGATCAAGAAACTAAAGTAAAGTTCTGCATTTATAACAAACAAGGTGGAGACAAATTTACTATGTCAGTTGGAAGTACTGAAAGATGCCCTGTTACATTTAAATGTAAGAAATAAAACTTAACTTTTGTTTATGGAACAAATTATGGAAACCGCAGAATCCAAATTAATGAGCTTTGTAACAGCTGACCTTATATGTCAATCACACTTAGATAAAACATTATCTACTTGGGATAGCATAATTAATGATATGGAAAAGGAATTTGTCAGATGTAAAGTTATTAGACATACTGTAACAAAGATTTGGAATAAAGATGGTATTTATCGTATAGGTTTTCTTTGGGAGTATCCCGATCATGAATCTTATCTTAAAACACAAGTTCTTATCAAAGAAGTTAAAAAAAGGTTCGAAAAAGAGACAAACCTTCCCGTTAAAAATTATCCTAACAGGGGTATCGTAATGAGTGACAAAGTTTTTAGCTGAATAAATTTAAAACTAATATTTAAATAATTGTAAATAGATTGTTAAATTGCTTTATTGTAAATCTAAAAACTTCAACAAATATTTATAAACTATTAACAACAATATTTGTATCACTTGTTTTTTAATAATTTTTAGTTGTAGAGCTTTAAAATGTACAAATTTTTAATTTTAACAATTTCAATTTTTTCATCATCTCTATGTTACTCTAACGAGTTACATAAAGTGCTAAATAAATATTTCCCTAATCAGACAAAGGTATTTGGAGTTAAAATTATTGGTACTGAGAAAACACCAACTACAAGTATTCAAAAAGCTGCAATGATACTTAATCAATGGTTAGATAACAATAGTGATGGAAAACCTGATAACGGATTAGTTATAGAAGCACTAATTAAAAATAATGCTACTCTAATTATGGGTAAATCAGAAAAGGATTTAGAAAATTCTCTTGAAAACCTAATTGAAATTTTAGAAGAAGAAGATATAGATATTGATAACTTTGAAAATTCACTAGTAGGATTATTTTCTAATGAACCTAACATAGCATATCTTGAAGAAATTCTTCATCTTGTAACTCAGTTAGGATATGCACACGCTTATCCAAATATTTTTGGTGAATTTAAAGGGAGCAAAATTTCGATAGCCATGGACGTTGCAAGAGGAGGTTTTTTTGAAAAAACTCCAATTACTTATCCAAAAGATGCTTGGTATCATAATTATGACAAAAGTTGCGACTATGCTTGCATGATAACAGAGTATTTTTATTGGTCTCTCACAAGTCTTTTAGGCGCCCAAGAGGATAGATACGATGAAATTTTTGAAGAGTGGGAATTAAATACTCCAAAGAAAATGAAAAATGATAATTTGATGATGAGACTTCTACAAAATAAAAAATACTATATACCTTCAAAATTACCTTTATTATAACTTTCTCATATTTATTTTATAATCGTTTCAACTTCTTCAATCAGGAATCAATAAGCTACTTGCAAATCAACGGTTACAGACCGATGGAATATTTGATGTGGCGCGCCCGAGAAGATTCGAACTCCTGACCCCTAGATTCGTAGTCTAGTGCTCTATCCAGCTGAGCTACGGGCGCTATTAAAATATCTTACATTTTCTGATTAATTTATAAAGATTAAATATTTAATTTTAATTATATTTTTTTCTTCACAAGTAATTTATGATTATGTATCCCATCAATAAATAAGTTTGGAGATATTATATGAGCGGTTATGAGAAAAACTTTCCTGTTACATGGGAAGAGTTACATAGGAATGCAAAAGCATTAGCATGGAGACTCAATTCTTTGGGTGATTTTAAAGGAATAATTGCTGTTACTAGAGGAGGGCTAGTTCCGGCAGCAGTTGTCGCAAGAGAACTTGAAATTCGAATGATTGATACAATTTGCATCTCTTCTTATGAAGGTGACAAACAGGAAGATCTTAATGTCATCAAAGATGTAAAGCTTGACAATGATGGTGAAGGGTGGCTTATAATCGATGATTTAGTTGACACAGGTGACACTGCTCGAGCAGTAAGAAAAATGCTTCCTAAAGCTCATTTTGCTACTGTATATGCTAAGCCAGCAGGTAGACCATTAGTAGATACATATATTACGGAAGTAAGCCAAGACACTTGGATTTTTTTCCCATGGGATATGGAGCCTCAACCAGTAAAACCTATTGTGGTGGGCTAATATAATAATTATATAATCTTTTAAAAAATATAGGACTTAAACTTATCATTGATAAAATAAGAATAGGCAGAAAATATTTGCTGCTAGCCAAACTAAAACTAGACATTTCTGAAATCACCAATAATTCCCCAAAAGTTATCCCTGTCCAAACATAAATAAAAGTGCCAGGTAAAATTCCTATCAACGTTGCAAAAGCATATGGGACAGTCCTCATATTCATGATTCCTGCAAGAATATTTATCACAAAAAATGGAGCAAATGGAACAAGTCTTAGGAAAAGAATATAAAAAAAATTATTTTTTCTAAAACCAATTTTAAGATTTTCAAAATTGCCTTTTATTTTTTTTGAAAAGTAGTTAGCTAAAATACCCCTGGAAAGTAAGAAAATGACAATTGCTCCAAAAGTGGCAGATAATACTACTAATGGTAATGCTACCCAATTAAAAATTGCTCCTCCAATTAATGTTAAATAACTAGCAACTGGAACTGAAAGAGATACACAAACAAAATAGACAATTGAATAAATTATAATTGCAGAAGCAAAATTTTCTCTGGTGGTCTCAACAAGTAATTCATAAATTTGCGAGACAATATTATTTTCATTTATGTTAATTTGAACGAGAATTATCCATAAAAGTAAAATCAATAGGAAAATTACAGGAATAAAATCTTTTATTTTAAGTTGCATATAAAAATTTACAATTTTGACTTTATAAGAGTTGATTGCTTGACTTATAGGCTTCTTAAGAGTATCAAACAATCCAAAATAATATTAATTATTAATTTTATAATATTTAATAAAGAAAGTTTAGATAAAATGAAACGTACATTCCAGCCAAGTAATCTTGTAAGAAAGCGCAGACACGGCTTTAGGTCACGAATGGCAACTGTTGGTGGTAGAAATGTTATTGCTTCCAGAAGATCAAAAGGTCGTAAAAAACTTTCTGCTTAACTATTGATTATTTAGTTCTTGTAAGTGAACATTTGATATGATCAATAAAATCAAATCTCGTAAAGACTTTATTAGAATACAAAGAAACGGTAAAAAAGTGGTTTCTTCATGTTTAATTGTACAGCATCTTAAGAGTATTGATGATGAAAATCTTACACGTTTTGGCTTTACTGCAAGCAAAAAAGTTGGTGGTGCAGTTTTAAGAAATAAAGCAAAAAGACGAATGAGATCTCTAGTAAATGAATTAAAGAATATTTTCAAAACACATGGTCAAGATTATGTTTTAATTGCAAGGAAAGAAGTTGTTAATCAGGATTATAATAAAATTAAAGATGAATTAATAAATTCTATAAGAACTTTGTCTAATTAAATTGTTTTTTCATAAATATTTAATAAATAAAAATCCAGTAGCAATTGCCCATAGAGGCGGTTCAAACTCTGGTATAGAAAATACAATGGAAGCCTTTGAGAATGCAATTAATATGGGCTTCAATATTATAGAAACTGATATTCAGATTACAAAAGACAAAAAATTAGTAGTATTCCATGACCTCACACTTGATAGATTAACAAATACTAAAGGACTGGTTAAAGATAAGACTTGGAATGAACTTAAAAAAATTAAAATTTTAGGAAAATATACTATTCCACTTCTTGTAGATATCTTTGATAAATGGCCAAAAATAAAAATAAACATTGATCCCAAAAATGACGAATGCATAGATTACCTTATAAGTTTTTTAAGAGAACACAATTGTTTCGAAAAAATTTGCATAGGTTCATTTTCAGGGAATAGGCTAAAAAGACTTAGAAAAGAATTTGGTTCACAATTATGTACATCAGCAGGACCGTTTGAGGTTTTAAAACTGAAGTTATTTAGTTTAATCAATTTATCAATCTCAACAGACGCAAATTGTGTTCAAGTCCCCTTGAAATATTATGGAATTAATATTGTTAATAAAAACTTCATAAAATTTTGTCAAAGTCAAAACTTAATGGTCCATGTTTGGACAATCAATGATACTTTAGAAATAGAAAGATTATTAGACCTTGGAGTTAATGGAATAATATCAGATAATATTGTGGGTCTTAAAAAAATTTTTAAAAAAAAGAATTACTGGTAATTTACGTTTTAACTGTAAGAATAAAACTATGTTATGTTAAAAAAAAATGTTTTTCACCTTTTTATGTTTGCATATATCGATCTTTTTGTTTACGAAACTTTTGAGTTATAAACGATTTCACTAAATTATTAGTTGATTGGGAGCCCCTTTGAATGAACCAAGATAATAGAAACCTTGTATTAGCAATTGTATGTTCTGCATTGTTAGTTATAGGGTACCAGATTTTTTTTGAGTTACCCAAACAACAAGCACTTGAAGAACAAGCGTTACAGGATCAAAAAGATTTAATTTTAACTGCTCCTGAAAACAATACACAATCTCAAAAAGAGGTTGAAACATCCATAATAGAAAATGAAGTTATAAAAGCACCAAGAATTTCAATCGACACACCTTCTATAGAAGGTTCCATATCTTTAGCTGGAGCTCGAATTGATGATATTGTTTTAAAAAATTATACACAAACCCTTGATCCACGATCATCAAAAATTAGACTATTCCAAAAGCTAGGGGAGCAGAAACCATATTTTGCTGAATTTGGTTGGATAGGTAATGATATGGAGGATCTCCCAAATTCATCAAGTATTTGGTCTTCCAACAACTCTATTTTAGAACCTGGTAAACCTATTTCAATGTCATATACATCAGACAGTGACTTAGAATTTAAGAGAATATTTGCAATTGATGAAAATTATTTAATAACTATAACTGACAGAGTTATCAATAAAAGTTCCGATGAAGTTACACTATACCCTTATGGCTTAGTTCGAAGAACAGGGCTTCCAAAAGTTGATGGACTTTTCATTCTTCATGAAGGACCTATTGCAGTTATTGACGAGCAACTAAGAGAAGTCGACTATGATGATTTAGAAGATGACGGAGATGAGATTATTTCTTCTGAAATGCAGGGCGGTTGGATAGGTATTACTGATAAATATTGGTTAGCCGCTCTGATTCCAGATCAAAAAGACAAGTCTGAATTTGCATTTAGATACTCTAAGAAATCGTCTGGTCAATGGCAAGGTGACTGGAGAGGCTCTTCAAAAGTTATAACTCCAGGATCAGAAATAGAGACTACTTCTTATTTATACGCGGGAGCTAAAACACTAGCTCTCTTAGATGATGTTGAAGAAAGGATTGGCGCATATAGGTTTGACTTAGCCATAGACTTTGGGTGGTTTTATTTTTTAACAAAGCCATTTTTCTATACACTTAATTGGTTAAGTAAATATCTCGGTAATTTTGGATTAGCTATTATCGGTTTAACTATAATCATAAAATTGTTATTCTTTCCATTAGCCAACGGTTCATATAGGTCAATGGCTAAGATGAGAGCTCTTCAGCCTAAATTGACTGAATTGAGAGAAAGGTATAAAGGTGATCAACAAGCTTTAAATAAAGCTATGATGGAAATGTACAAAACTGAAAAAGTAAACCCAGCTGCTGGTTGCTTACCAATTTTCATTCAAATCCCAGTTTTTTTTGCACTTTATAAGGTTCTTTACGTTACTATTGAAATGAGACATGCTCCATTCTATGGATGGATCAATGATTTATCTGCAAAAGATCCTACGTCAATTCTAAACTTGTTTGGAATTTTACCATATTCAGTCCAAAATTGGCCTATTCCAGATTTTTTTCAGTTAGGTATTTGGCCCATTGTTATGGGTATTACAATGTTTCTTCAATTTAGGCTAAACCCTACACCACCAGATCCTGTTCAAGCTAGAATATTTGCTTGGATGCCAGTTATATTTACATTTTTGTTAGCCACCTTTCCTGCAGGGCTAGTAATATACTGGACAATAAATAATTTGCTGAGCATAGGTCAACAATGGTTCATAATGAAACAGACAAACAAGTCAAAATAATAGAAGAAAATTACTTTAATAATATAGATTTTGATTTTGGGGACGAGGTTATTGAAAAGGGAAGAAAACTTTTTTCAAAACCAGTAAAATTCATTGCAGCGTCCAATAGTATGAACTCTCTTCCTCAAGAAAGTATACCTGAAATAGCTTTTTCAGGTAGGTCTAATGTAGGAAAATCATCATTGATAAATACTATTACAGGAACTAAGTTCACAGCTAGGACTTCTCAAAGTCCTGGGAGAACACAACAATTAAACTTCTTTGAGGTTGGAGAAAATGAAATCAGATTGGTTGACTTTCCTGGTTTTGGTTATGCAAAAGCTTCTAAGTCATCCATTCAAAGCTGGAATAGATTAATAAAGTCTTACATTAAGTATAGATCTTCATTAATAAGAGTTTTCCTTTTAATTGATGGAAGGAGAGGGATAACTCCTTCAGATAAAGAAACCATGCAAATGTTTGACAAATTAGCGATCTCTTATCAATTAGTTTTAACTAAAACTGATAAACTAAGTTCAAAGGAACTTAATTCAGTTTTCAAAACAGTAAAAGAAAAATGTATTAAAAATCCGGCTGCTCACCCGTTCATACATTTAACTTCATCAGTCAAGGGAATTGGTATAAAGTTTTTAAGAGCAGACATAGCAAGACTGATTTAAATTTATATTATGGAATTTAATATTTAATAGAGATATATATGGCACATAAAAAAGAAAATAATCAGTGGTTGAGTAAAGTTGAGTTTTTGTCAGAAGTACTGCCTTACATGCACCAGTACAATGGATCCTCTTTAGTTATTAAATACGGGGGCCATGCTATGACAGACAAAGAAATGCAGACTTCTTTTGCAAGTGACATTGCTCTTCTTCAGCAGGTTGGCACAAAGCCAGTTGTCGTTCATGGTGGCGGACCTCAAATAGAAAATATGCTTAATAAACTTAATATCAAAACTAATTTTATAGATGGATTAAGGGTAACAGACAAAGATACTGTGAATGTTGTTGAAATGGTTTTATCAGGTGCAATAAATAAATCAATCGTTGCAGCAATTATGTCTGCAGGAGCAAAAGCCGTAGGTATTTCTGGAAAAGATGGTGGTTTAATTAAAGCTGAAAAAATTACCTCAAGAATAGATCCAAATTCTGCAATTGAGAAAGTTGTTGATCTAGGTTTTGTTGGTAGACCAACAAAAATAGACAGTAAAGTTTTAGATGCTCTTATGCATGGAGGATTAATACCTGTTGTAGCGCCTTTGGGATTAGGTGATGATGGCCAGACTTACAATATTAACGCTGATACCGTTGCAGGAGCAATTTCTAGCTCTTTAGAAGCAAAAAGAATGCTTATGCTTACTGATGTTCCAGGTGTTTTAGATAAAGATGGGAATCTTATTGAGGAATTGACTTCTAATGAAGCAAAAGGCCTTATTCAAAAAGGAATTATTACTTCTGGTATGATACCAAAGGTTGAGACTTGTATAGAAGCAGTTGAAAATGGCACGGATGCTGCTGTTATTTTAGATGGTAGAGCTCCTCATGCAACATTAATGGAATTATTTACAGAGCATGGTGGAGGTACATTAATTAGAAAATAGTCTTATAGTTTTT
>CESN01105650.1_pt1 | contig 11222 bp, 17 predicted proteins | sample 531181 | NCBI WGS metagenome assembly CESN01 (sample SAMEA2621990, study PRJEB7988) | marine metagenome | isolation source: saline water (ENVO:00002010), including
ATCTCACTGCTGGCATTACCGTCGTATTCAGGCACACTTTGAAACCAAACCTTAAGGTTGTTTATTGCAAGGTCAATTATCTGTACTGCTTCTTCTTCTGTGCGAACGTTACCAGCGGCAATCATGCCTGGACTAAAGATGTTCTGTGCCCATTCAGGCAGTTCACGTTTTTTGCTCGGTACGTAATCTGCAACGGCTTGTTGATACCATTCTGATAGTGGATGATCTTCTCCGCCACTTGATGCAGAAAAATCATGGAATGCACCTGTCATTTTATTTTTACCTGCTATAACATCAAAGCCATATATAGGTGCGTCATTGGTTAACACAGGAAAACAACATACGTGCATCATCCATAGTCCGTGCGATTCTCTTGCGTCAACTACATCAATGTGTGCTCTACGTACAGATTCGTTTGCCCATACTCTATTAATCCAACCATTGTCAGGCTGATTAAAATGATCCATTCCTGGCTCATGTATCTCTTTGCCATTGGATTCAAATATATCAAGTATTTCGTTTTGGCACGAAATAAGTCTGTCCCAAATGACACTCATGTTACTTCTCGATTTTTGTTTGGATAAGTTGTAGTGTGTTCTTTAATGATTCTAGTTGTGAAATAGCCACTGCTAATAAATCATGTAGACTTTCGTGACCTTTCTTCTCGTGGTTACTAATAATCTTAGGATACGTTGCAGTATCATTTTTTCCGAATCCTGGTTGTTCACTCAGTTTCATTATGCATCTCCTTAAAAAGTTCTGTGGCAAACGTGAAACAAACTTTAGCCTCTTCTGCCATGTTATCATTGAGTTTAGATCTAATTGCAGTCTTAAGGTTATCAGGATCTTCAAACATATACAGTCTTCCTTCTCCTGGTATTCGTTTCTTGATCATTTGACCACCACTTAAATCACCCATGTGTCTAGTATATATGTGTGCCATTAACTTCTCAGGATCTTCTTTGATACTCATTATATGATCTACATACTTTTGGATACTTGGTTTAGGCTTTGGTGGCTCTGCGTCTTTGCCCCAAAGTTCTTGGAAGTCTTCTAGTATTTTTGGTGCTCTTCTTACATCTGGTAAGTCATTAAGCACACCTTCTGCCATAGCACAAACTTCTAAAATGTTATATGCTACATATTGATTGTATAAAAATTCTGCATAAACCTTTGGAGGAATATTACCACCCATTAAAGTTTTTACAAACTTTTGTCGTTCTGCATTTCTATGATGTTCGTAGGTTAATTCTTTTAGGCTCACAACGTGTTTTCCCTCTCTATTTTAACTTGTAGAGGGAATCCGTGTTGTCTGCTTTCGTTTGTTGCTTCAATACCTTTTTGTTCAGCAATCTCATATGTGTACACACCAACAATGGCTGAACCTTCTTTGTGTATTTTTAAAGTAAGGTCTTTTGCGGTATCAGTTGAGTGTTTGAAAATACTAACTAGAATATTGATAACAAAGTCCATGGGAGTAACATCATCATTGAGTAATATCACTCTGTACTTTTCTGGTTCGGTTGTTACAACCTTAACTTTTTCATCTATAAGTACGTCTGTATCTAAATTGCTCATAAACTTCCTCTAGTAATAATATTTATCGTATTAAACAGCCGGCAGAATCACTACCGGCTGTTTTGTTATTGTTATTTTACGTCGATTGAACGTGCTTTTTTAGCCTCTGGAATGATTCTTTCCATGCTAATTTTAAGCAGTCCGTCTTTCAACTCTGCGCCGTTTACCTGTACGTCATCAGCAATAGTAAAAGACTTTGTGAATTGTCTTTTGCTTATGCCTCTGTATTGTACGCCGTCTTTTTCGTCCTTTTCATCAGCCTTATGTATAGACTTGACTGTTACAACACCATCTTCGTATTGTACATCAATATCCTTTTTATTGAATCCTGCAAGTGCAAGTTCAATATCATAAGTGTAATCACCTGTTCTTACAATGTTGTAAGGTGGGTAATTGCTTGTTGGAACTGTGAAGAACTCGTCATTCATCATAGATTCAAATCTATCGAAGATAGGATCGAAACCTACTGTTACGGGTCTTAGTTGATTAAAAATTGATAGAGATTTATTTGTCATTTTGCTTTCCTCCTATTGTTAAGCGAGTTAATGTAGTAGGTCCTATCAAGCAACCTTCTACATTTGTATTTATCATACTATTATATTATATAGTAATTATTAGGTAAAAATCAAGTATTTTGTTTACCATTTATGCATTGTATTGGTTAAACACTTGGTTTACTTGTTGAGTAACTCTTACGAACGTTGTACATTTTGGCATATCTTTGATACGTTTTGCACCAATATAAGTTGCAGTTGATCTTAATCCACCCAATATCTCAACCACAGTTGGATCTACTGGGCCTTTGTGTGGAAGTTCAACAACCTTGCCTTCTGCTCCACGATATCCATCTTTACGTGTACCATGTACTGCCATTGCCGCATTTGAACTCATACCATAAAACTGTATTTTACCATTGACTACTTTGCCTTCTGATTCATCATGTCCTGCTAACATTCCTCCTAGCATTACAAAGTGAGCACCTGCTCCAAATGCCTTACTTACGTCTCCTGGAAACACACAACCACCATCTGCAATAATGTGTCCACCAATTCCGTTGGCCGCATCAGCACACTCTATTATACCAGAAAGTTGTGGTACTCCTACTCCTGTCATTGTCCTAGTTGTGCATACTGATCCAGGACCAATACCACACTTAACAATGTCAGCACCTTTTATAATAAGTTCTTCAGTCATCTCTGCAGAAATAACGTTACCTGCGATAATAGTTTTGTCAGGATATTCATCACGTAAACGTGCTATAAAGTCTGCATAGTTTTCATGATATGCATTAGCAACATCAACAGTAATAAATTTTATGTCTGGATACATTGCCAATACCGCTTTCATTGTAGCATAGTCTGGTGCATCTGGATCCCATATGATTCCTGTACCTGTGCAAACACTTAGGTATTTCATCTTAACACCTTTTGAATTCTTTGTCCAATCATCTACTGTATAGTGTTTTCTCATTACAGTGATCATCTTATGGTTCTGTAATACCTTTGCCATAGCGAATGTACCAACTCCGTCCATGTTGCTTGACATGATAGGAACCCCTGTCCATTCATTTCCACTGTTGTGAAACCTAAACGTTCTTGTCAAGTCTACGTCGCGTCTGCTTTCTAATTTTGATCTCTTAGGTTTAAACAGAACGTCTTTATAATCTAATTTAATATCTTGTTCAATTCTCACAATATTGCTCCGTAGTTAAATGATAGGCTTACCCTATCTTCACTGCTTTTATTTTGTAGGACACTATGTTTTTGCCATCCCATAAAGATAATAACATCTTTTTCCTCAGGTGTCAACTCCATTTGGGTACCAATTACATCATTATATTCAGAATCTTTTGGAATGTAGTAACTTGCATCTCCACCTCTATAGAATCTAATAGCACCGCTATCTTTTGGTACTTTTAAATATAAGTTTCCTACCAATAATGCATCTTGATGGTGATGTGTTTCATTTACTGCACCTGGAGGATTGATGTTATACCAGTAGTTTAAAAGTGAAACTGCCGGAAGGCCTAGTCCTTTTGCGATCGAATTCATTCTTTCGTCCAAATATTCTTGTAATACTATACCATGTGGTATAGGTAATGCAAATTGAAACTGTTCTTTTTCATCAAAACTTTGCCAACCACCAAATACATTTGTATCTTTCTTTTTCAAGTCATAGGCTTTATCTATAACCCAACTTATATCTATTGTGTTTGGTAACTTATATTTCCATAATGGATCTGTAAATAAATTAGTTCTGTTGTCCATCTTGCATCACTGGTTGCTGTCTGGGAGTAAAATTAAATGATAAACTGTATCTTTCTTTTTGGCTTAAATTTCCAACTACGTTATGTTTAAGCCAACTTGGAAACAATAACACTAATCCTGACTCTGGTCTATAAGATGCTTTTTGACTTGTGAAATGATTGTACTTATCAAGTGGTGGTAAAAAGTGTATAGCGGCATCCTCTCTATGAAATTCTATGTTACCCATCAAGTCTGGTTCTTCAACATCAATATAGAATGCACCACTTAAAATACTGTTCTGATGATCATGTAAATTATTATAATCTTTGTATCCATTTATATTAAACCAAAGATTACTCATTTGTAACATTGGAAGTCCTGCTTGTTTAACACAATCCTTAACTTCTCTATCTATCACAGATCTAAAGTACATCAACTCCTGGGGTGCCTTATCCCATGATTCAATACTCTTGCTTTGCCAACCACCATGATTGCTTACACTATGTCCTCTTGGATCTGCCTTACGTAAGTTGTCCGCATAATTTTTTAACCACGAAACGTCAACTTCTAGTTTACCACACCATACTATGCTTGGAAACCATAAATCTGCTTTTAACATTCTATACTCCTACTCAAAGTAATTTACTCCTTTTACAAATGACTCTAGATCAAATATTCTATTAATATTAATCTTCTTGTAAGGAACATGATCATTTTTAGTCATGTACCAACTATTAGGAAAACGTAATAAATGTCCAACTGCCCATTGTGTTGCTTTACATTCGTCTATATTAATTAAAATGTAATCAACATAATTTGCAACATCAAGTAACCAGTCAGTATCAACACCAACTTCTTCTTCAAACATATAAAGATTAAAGTCAGTTTTGATCTGTTTAGCAACGTCATTGAATTGTTGTTTTATCCCTTGATCAGGATTAACAATTAATACACTAGGTAAATCATTCTTTAACTTATCTGGTGGTGTGATTAGATTGATCTTACTCATTACATGAGTACTTATTTTCGCTTATCTAGTAACTTGTTAAAAAGTGATGCGTCAGTTTGTTCACCATTTTGTTCATATGGTTCTATCACTTCGGTAAGGTTTATTCTCCAGGATTGGTCTTTTTGCGGATTTGGTTTCCCTCTTCCTTGACTATGTAGTTCGACCCTTTTTTCACCGTTTTTTTTTGAACTTCTTCTTTTTGTTTATTTTCTTCTGCTTGTTTAAAAGTTCCTTTGACTTCTCCTATACCTGTTATTTCATCTTCTGGTATGTTTCCGTCACCTGAGTGAATAAAGATAGTAGGATCTTTTTCCGTTTCTTTTTCTGCTTCTTTGTTTGCGGCTTCTACCCAATTATTCCATTTGTCTAAATCGTCACCTTCACCTTTCATTGCTTCTTCTATTTCTTCTGCAATATTGCTATCAGCAACTTCTTGTGGTTTCTTTTCTGCTTCTTCTTTAGTTATACCAGCATTGGCATATTCTTCTTCCTCCGTCATTACTTCAGGTTTGGTTTCTTCAGGTAATGGTTCAAGTTCTTCCTGCATCTGTTCACTGACAGACTTTTCAGGTTCTACCTTTACTTCAGTTGTGTCAGTTGTAATTGGATCAGTTGTAACTGCACCTAATGAGCCTGCTACTGCTACTTCTCTAATTGGTGTTGGTTTTGGATCGTTAGGTTCTTCTGGATCCTGCTTTGGCTTTGGGGGCATAGAACCACCTCCGGGACCAATAAGACCTTTTTCTTCTCTACGCCAATTGAATGTGTATTGAGATGCAATTAGCAATAATACTGCAAGTGGGTCAAACACAAATATTATTATTATGATTACCCATCTGACAGCGGCCTCTAATAAATTTTGATCGGCTTGTTCACCGTAAATAAATTCTGCTATGTATTTGATTGGTCCTACTTCTGCTTCTAATTGTCTATAAGTCTTTTCATATGCAAATTTTTCTTCTCTAACTCCGTCTATGTTTGTTTGTTCTTTATCAATGAATAGTTCTAATTCATTTATTCTAGCATCTAAATCCTCAGTTTTAGCATTTGCTTGACTTCTTAGATCTTGTATTCTATCCTGTATTGCTTTGATATCGTTTGCATACTTGGCATCTACTTTAGCAAGTGCATCATTAAGTTGTGCATTAATATTACGTATTTCTCTTTGAGCAGACGAAGCCACACTTAATTCATTTGCTTTTGCTTCTTCTACTGCTTTATCAAACTTTGCACCACCACCAAATGATCCTTCAAACCTATCCTTGGCCGCTTGTATATCTGCGTCCTTACGTTCTTTTGCTTGTATGATTCTTTGATTCTGTAATTCTATTTGCTTATCAAAGTCTTTACGTATATCGTCTTTCTCTGCTTTAATAAGAACATTAATTTTATCTAATTCTACTTGTTCACGATCAATTAGGTTATCAACACGAATATCTTCACCACCTAATAGGCGATCCATTTCGTTAGTCCATCTATCTATTTTTGCTTCTGATCTTGCTAACTTATCATCTAATGATGTAATAAGTGCAACCTGCTCTTGGCTCATTGATGTTTGTTCTATGTGTGCTTTAGAAAGATATCCAAAGATACCCATTGAGGTAATAAACATTAAAACAACAACGGCTATTGCAAGATATGTTTTAAGCCACCATACGGCACGACTCCAGTTCCTATGCAACCATACTGCCGTTACAAGTTTTCCAACTTCTAAAGACACTCCCATTATTATAATAGGTATAACTGCCGCGGCAAATATAGCCGCCAGACCTGCAACTGAATAATAAATTGCTACCGCACTAATTGTAAGTGCGGATATAAAAGTAATTAATCCTAACCACATAGTGTTCCTTTGATACATATATATTTACCTAAAATTATCTTATAAATTTCCAGGTCCTCAAATGATTAATACAGGCAGTTTCTTTAAAATCTCTTGTTTTATTTTTATATGTTATCTGTGATAATATAACCCTACAAAACCCACTACCAGATGGATAAGTCATAGACACTTTAACTGCACCTTTTGAATTGTGCTTTGCATTATACCATCTAGTTACTTCACCTTCTTCTAGATTATCTAATGCATAGAATACAGCCTGTTCTTGTTTTAGTTGATCTTCTTTAGGAAGTTTGTGTAATCCCCATCTAAACAAGTTTACAACGGTTGCAACAGAAGTAGAAGTTTCTAAATATTTACTATTGGTGCTTGATGTTACACTACCAGAGGTAATGTAAGTCTCCTGTGTGTTGGCACAAGAAGTTAAAAGACTAACACTAATAATTAATGCTAGGATTGACGATTTCCCAACCACCATGCTCTCCATTCTTATCAAGTTTTTTACAAACAAAACCTCGTTTGTATCTTTGCTCGCCACCAATGACTACACGATAGTAATACTCTCTACAGTCTGTGGCAATGCCAGATCTTGCTAGGAAGTTTTGATCCGCAATTTTATCGGTACATTCAACTTTAGTCATAGATTCAACGTCAGTACCATTCTTTACTAGAATGTCCTTTGTTGTATGACAGTATTCAGGGCGATCAGCCGTTAACTGCTTACTTGCACACCCTTGAATAAGAACTGCACCTAATATTAGAAGTGCAATTCTAAACATTATTGAACTCTCTGTGCTTTTGCGTCAGCAATCAATCCTTCAAAGATTGATTTGGGCATCTTAAATTTAACAAACTTATAATGCTTACCACCAAGTGTGTACCATTCCATTTCTTTCTCTAGATATTGTGCAATTCTAGTATTAGAAACTTTATGTTTGATTACAGTTGTTGTATTTTTATTATTGCCGTCAATCTTGATCACTGTGCTTGAATCAACTGTACCGTTAATTCTCTTTGCAAAGTTATTGATTGCGAAAGCATACATTTCTTCTTCTGCACCCTGATGGAATATACTTACACCAGAACCACAAGAGTAAACGTAATCTTCTTTCCAGAACAAGAATCCTTCAGATCCAGATTGTTCACACTTTTTATACCAACTAGGCATTGCATAAGTGTCTCTTTCGCTTACCGTAGTCATACTTGAACAAGCACCTAGTCCTATTAACATAGATCCTATTACAAGTGCCTTCGATAGTTTATTCATTTAAGCCTCCTTTTTAGCCTATTCTTACTATTACACTATAAACTACTTTTAAAAATAAATCAACCATTAATTTGCCAATTTATTTCCATTATAATGTTTTAGCAATATTTTTTCTACTTTTTTTGCCTTTGCTTTTACCAATTTAACATAGTCTGGATTGGTACTCCATTTTGCAAGTAAATCAATTTGTTTATCCAAATCAATCTTACCTGAATCTATTTGTTCTGCTCTTACTATTCTAAACTTTTCATATGCAGAATGTCTGTTAATTGTTTCAATCATATCCAATACACTATCGCATTTGGTTTTGTATTTCTTAACACCCCAAGGAGCATCTGGATTTCCTAGTGCTTTCAATTGTGGTTCACTCTTACGCCAAGTTCTAATACCAAATAAATTATTAGCCTCATTGGCAAATCTACTTGTACCATAACCTGTTTCTAATACAGCCATAGATACAATAATATCTCTGTGTATTCTTTGTTCTACATTAAGTTGTAAATTATGAAAGGCAATGCACTTGCCAACCGCAAGTATAAACTCTGTGCCATTACTATATTCTATACTTGGTTGAAAGAATCCGTATGACTTCCATTCTTTTATCATCTCTTGTTCTTTTATGCTATCAATTTTATTTTTAACCATTTCATTAGGAAAAAAAGTACCAGCACCATAACTTGATAATATAACAAATATAGTTCCTAAAACAATATAGGTCCATCTAAGAATTTTTTGTTTTAATCTTTTATCCATTTAGTTCCTTCGCATTGTTGCAATTTCTGTTGCCGCCTTACGACCTGACTTATCATCTTCATCGTCTGCAAAAATTGGAACCATGTTAGACTTATGCATTGTAGCAATTCCAATAAGTCTACGTTTGCCGGTGTATTGCATTGGTTCTTTTTTTGTTGCAGGGGCGAAACTGCCTGATTTTCCACTAGGGATATGATCAGTTTTTCGTTCATATGATACACCTGATTGATGCCATGGTGTTGACATTACTGTTGCGGTCTTTCTTGCAGGTGTAAAGTTTCCGTGGACATATTCAACATACTGTTCAAATGTCATTTTGTGGTCGTGCATACCAAGACGTTTCATGTCTTTGTTATAAAGTCTTAGTTCTTCTGCCCAACGTTTTAATTTAGCCTTAGTGATACGCCTTTTAGGTTTCTTTGTGTTTAGAGTTGTTAAGCCTCTAGCAAGATGCATAGTCATAATATTACCTCTTGAATTAAATTTATACTATTAATATAACAGATATTTTGGAAATGTCAACCTTTAATGGTTAATAAAATAGAACTGATTTATGGAAAATCTGCCAGAACCTTGTGTTTTAGTAATCTCGTGTGATTCATAACTTGGATATAATATAATGGAATTGTTTTCCAAATTAGGTATGTATTCTTGTTTAGCAAACTTCAAATGTCCGCCCTTGAATGTTCTAGGCTCATTACAGAACAAGGTAATTGAACTAATTGTTGCCTTATCTTTATGGCTACTATGAAAACTACCATCATCATAAGAGTGTATTTCTGTGGTTGTATCATTAGACATATCCAAATAGTTTAACATGGGGTTGTCCGAAATAAGTCTTTCGGTAACATCAAATAGTTGTTTGCTATGTGTTAGGATATCACTTTTGGTTTTATCTGCTTTATAATGATTATCCAAAGATAAACCTTTTACTCCATTTCCTATGTCTGCCATGACAGGTTTAAGTCTATGAAGTTCAGAATATATTACACTATACTCTCTCGGAGCATAGTAATCATATATAATAGTATGGGGGAATGGTACCTGAGTCGTTACTATTCTCATTTATTTCTCCCATACTTTAATATTTTAAAATAATTCGTCATAAGTTAAATAATACAATATTAACTTTAATTAGTCAATACTCCTACTAACCAAAGTGTAACAAATATTGTAATACCAATTTCTGCTCCAGTCATAATATTCACCTCCTGAATGCAAAATACTTATACACTCTTTACTTGTATTTGTCAACAAGTGATGTTATCAATTAATTGGCAGAGGCGGAAGGAATCGAACCCTCTCTCTCAGGTTTGGAATCTGATGTGCAACCATTGACACTTCGCCCCTATTGTTTTAATTACAACCTGATATACAGACTAGCCAAGGTTCGCCTGTAATAACTACATGGACCGCATTCATAACAAGTGCAACTCCTAAAATGGCAAAATATGTAGTCATCTGTTTATTCCTTTTCTTCTAATCAATTTAGGTGCAACTTTTCTGTTGCCAGGTAAGTTGCCAACCCCGTCAAATTATGCCGCTAGTGCATAATCCTCAGATGCAAAATTATCGTTTGCATTTATAGTTTTGTTACGTTAACGGAGTTCCCACCCGGTAATCTCTTTCATTCTTAACAAGCCAGTCGATCCTAATTCTACCCCGTAGGGGGTGTATTGAATTGGTGGAGTAGCCGGGAATTGCACCCGGGTCCTGCTCTTGTGACATACAATGACGTCAACAATTACTCTATATTTATAGCACCATATTGCCGAGATGTCAACCATTATGATATAAATAGTATTGAGGGTTAATTTTTTTAGGAGAGGGAAATAGTAGATCCTTTTACTGCAATCGCCGCCGCAACGTCGGCCTTTAACACCGTAAAGAGATTTGTCCAAGCAGGCCAAGACTTTGAAAACACAGTCGGGCAAATGGGCAAATGGTACACCGCTATATCAGATTTTAGAAAAGGACAACAGATGGCAAAGAAGCCTCCGTTGTTCAAAAAAGTTTTCCAAGCAGGATCAGTAGAAGAAGAGGCATTACAATTATTAATGCACGAGAAGAAAATCATTGAACAGGAAAAAGAATTACAAACATTATTAAACTTTCGTTATGGTTATGGAACTTGGGACGAACTCAAAGAAATGCGTCGTAAGATAAGAGACCGTAGAGAAAAGGAAGTTTACAAACAGGCTCAATTGCGTAAAGATTTTGTTGAAACATTACAGATAGGAACTGCTGTCTTGGCCATAGCACTTCTGGCTTTTATTATATTTTATTTTTTGTTCAAGGCTAAAGGACTTATATGATAGGATATTTGGTTGCTTTTGTATTTGTTAATATATTGGTTACGCCAGACGTATTGGCCGGAGCGAAAACATACGGAGCCACAAAGCCTTACACCCTAGAGCAACAGATCAGAAGAGGCGAAAGAAATAAAGTTAAGATGACAACTGCACGTAGAGTATATATGGGACACATCGGAGATAATCTAGTGTGTATATATGTGGGTGCAGGAAAGAG
>CESN01045697.1_pt1 | contig 11202 bp, 11 predicted proteins | sample 531181 | NCBI WGS metagenome assembly CESN01 (sample SAMEA2621990, study PRJEB7988) | marine metagenome | isolation source: saline water (ENVO:00002010), including
ATCTGCATTTAATAAAGCATGTGGTAGTAATCATGTGGGCATTGATGTTATTTTAACTGAAATTGAAAAAGAAAATTGGAGTATAGGTGGAACACTTTTTTCAAATAAAAAACAAGAATAAGATAAATTAATGAATATTAAAGATACTTTTGATTTAATTAATTTTGAAAATTCTAATATTAATGAAAAAAATAAAATAGCATCAAAAATTGACAATCATCTTAAGAATATTGGTTTCTTAATTGTAACCAATCATGGAATTAAAAGTAATATAATTAAGAATATTTCATTGGTTTTGAATTCTTTTTTTAATAAGGATCAAAAGTTTAAGAATAAGTTTATGGCACCATATAAAGGATACCCTTATGGATATTTTAAGTCTGAAAGTGAAGCATTAGCTAAATCAAAAGGTTTAGACACACCACCTGATTTAAAAGAAAGTTTTAATGGTGGACCAATAAAAGTACCCAAAGGAAAAATTAGTAAAGAAGCATTAAATTTTTGTTATTTACCAACTATTTGGCCTGATGTTGATGATTTTGAAAAATCATGGAAAATTTACTATAATGAAATGGAAAATTTATCTAAAAGACTTATGTCTGTATTTGCAATTGCACTCAAATTGCCATCTGATTATTTTACAAAATTTATAGATAACCCAATATCAGCACTAAGAGCATTAAACTACCCTTTAATACAAAAAGAAGTGCTTCCTAAACAACAAAGAGCTGGGGCACATACTGATTATGGCAGTCTTACAATTTTATTGCCTCTTGATTCTATTCAAGGTTTACAAATTAAAAACTCCAATAATCGATGGGTTAATGTTCCTAATGTCAAAAATTCTTTTATAATCAATATAGGAGATCTTATGGCTCTTTGGACAAATGATCGCTGGACTTCAACTTTGCATAGAGTTATTCCTATAAATAGAAATAAGGATAGAAAAACACTTGTTTTTTTTCATCAACCAAATTGGGATGCAAAAATAAAATGTTTAAGTTCTTGTGTAGGTGAAGGTAGCAAATATTCAGAAGTATTTTCTGGTCCGTATTTAATGAAAAAATTTAAATCAACAACATAGTTATTTCATGGCTCTATATAGTTTAAATAATATATATCCATTCTTACCTAAAGGAGATTTTTGGATTTCAGAAACAGCTCAAGTAATTGGTAATGTTAAAATTGGAAATAATGTAGGTATCTGGTTTGGAGCTGTAATAAGAGGAGATAACGAACCTATTGTAATAGGCGATAATACAAATATTCAAGAAAACACTATAATACATGTAGACAAAGGTGCAGATGTCAGTATTGGTTCAGGTTGTACGATTGGACACAAAGCTATTATTCATGGATGCACAATAGGTAGTAATACATTGGTTGGAATGGGTTCAATAATTCTTAACCATGCAAATATTGGCAACAATTGTTTAGTTGGTGCTGGATCATTAATTACTGAAGGAAAAAATTTTCCTGATCAGACTTTAATCATGGGTTCTCCAGCAAAAGTTAAAAGAAATTTAACAGACAAAGAGATTGAACAAAACAAATTATCAGCAAATCATTATATTGAAAATTTTAAAGTATTTAAAAAAAAACTAAATAAATTAAGTTAAGGAGTAAAATTTTGGATCTAAAAATTATATATTTTAATTTTCCATTTTGGAGAGCGGAAGTTTCAAGAATATCTTTATTTATAGGCAACATTCCATTTGAAGATAGAAGACTTACAAATGAAGATTTTTCTTATGTTAAAGAACATGGACATATGAAGGATGGTACAAAAATACCATTTTCACAATTTCCTGTTTTGGTTATCAATGGAGAAGTAATTGCTCAAACAGGAGCTATTGCAAGAATTTGTGGTAAATTAAGTGGTTTATACCCTGAAGATATAGTTGAAGCTGGTAAAGTAGACCAAGTAATTGATGCTGCAACTGATATAAATATGTTGATACGTCCCTCAATGAGAGAAAACGATCCTATTAAGAAAAAAGAAATGCGTGAAGATTTATCTAAGAATGACTTACCACGATATTTTAGTTACTTAGAAGATTTACTATCAAATAATAAATCTCAATGGTTTGTTGGTAATAAAATGTCTATTGCAGACATTGCTATTTGGCGTATATCAGGATGGTTAACATCTGGAATTATAGACGACATACCAAAAAATCTTATCGATAAATTTGATAATTTGAAAGATCTTTATTCATTAGTAAATAATGATAAAAAGATAAAAGAATGGGTTTCGAAAACATACAAATAATTATGAAGAATTTTTTATTTATTTTTATTATTCTATTTAGCAGTAATTCATTTGCGTATATCAATGAAACTTATGACTGTAAAATGAGAAATTTTATTGGCATAGACAAGGATGGTCTTCCAAAAAAATGGCGTGAGCAAAAGTTTTCTTTTAAATGGAAAGATGATTTCACAATTCAATTTGGAAAAGGAGGCTATTTTAATCAACTAGTTTCAGAGAGAATAGGGTGGTTTAGTGCAAATAAAGATAGTTTTAATATTCATCATGATATTTACATAATGAATTATGCAAATAATTCATTTTGGTTCTCACATGTTAATCCAGAAAGTGGGATTCTAAACATTCATGCAGATTGTAAAAAGAGAAAATAATTACCAATAATTTTATTTAATTTAAATATATTTCATTAAATTTTTTATTTAAATAATCTATTAATGGCTTTTCATCAATGTTTTTCTCTATTGCATTAGATATTATATTTTCTGGCTTTTCACTACTTCCATAAACATAAATATTTTTTTTTAGCCACTCTAAAATATCACCAAATTCACCATATTGAACTTTATTTAATGCTTCATTATTAGTATCTAAGATTTTCTCAAATAAGCATCCAGCATAAATATTTCCTAATGTATATGTTGGAAAATATCCAAACAATCCAGCTGACCAGTGAACATCTTGAAGAAAGCCATCTGATAATTCTTTAACATCAAGCTGAAAATCTAGTTTAAATCTCTCATTCCATGCATCTTCAAGTTCTTCGACTTTTATATTATCTTTGAATAATTCTTTTTCAATATCATATCTCATAAGGATATGTAGATTGTAATTGACTTCATCTGCTTCTGTTCTAATAAATGAATTCTTTACATTATTAACAATTTTATAAAATTCTTCATCAGATTTAACTCCAAAATCACCAAATTTATCTTTCATTAATTTAAATAAATAAATACAAAATTGCCTACTTCTTCCAAATTGGTTTTCAAAAATTCTTGATTGGCTCTCATGGACTCCCATTGAGACACCACTACCATTTGGAGTAAAAATAAATTTATCAGGAATATTTTGTTCATAAACAGCATGACCAGTTTCATGAATTGTAGAAAAAAAACAGTTGAATGGGTCTTTTTCATCCAGTCGTGTTGTTATTCTAACATCATTGCCAGTTCCAGTAGAAAATGGATGTTGAGATATATCAATTCTACCGATATCAAAATTATATCCAAATAATTTTGCTAAATTATTTGATATTTCTAGTTGTATTTTTTTATCAAAAATAAAGTTTAATTTACTGATTTTGTTGTTTTTATCTATTATATTTTCTCTAAGACTTATTAAACCTTTTCTTAAATTTTTAAAAACTTTATCTAACTTTTTAGAAGTCATTTCAGGTTCAAAATCATTTAAAAGAGCATCATAGACATTATTTGAATTAGAAAGTATTTTTGCTTCTTTTTTTTTGAGGTTTATTACTTCTTTGAAATATTTTAGAAACCTTTTAGTATCATTGGTTTTTTTAGAATGAACCCATGACATTTGGGATAAGGAGCAAATCTTAGCAATTTCAGTAGCTAAGTCATTAGGTATTTTTGAAGATCTGAGATAGGATTTTTTTATATGAAAGTAATTCGATTTTTCTTCTTTATTTAAACTTGAAATTTTAATACTATCTAACAATTCTCCAACTTTAATATTAGATTTTCTAGTATGTATTTCACTTTCTATTGAAGCTAAACAATCTGCCCTTTGCTCAACTGCACCATTGGGCATCATTGTTTCTTGGTCCCAAGCAATTAAGCTTGATGCATGACTTAAAGCTTCTGTTTTTTTTACATAACTAATTAATTTTTTATATTTTGTAGACATTAACTTACTTTTAATAGAATTATTTTGTTACTCCCAAATCTTTCTTGCTGGCTCTTTTTTTAATATCTGATGAATATTTTTTTGCTATACTAGATAACTTTAAACTTATTTTTTTGCTCTCACCAATATATTTTAAAGGGTCTAAAATTTTTTCAATTTCTGAAGAGGAAAAATAATAAGATATTATTTTTTCTTTAATCAAATTGTCTTTAATATTTAGACTTTTTTTAACTGATTTTTCAATAGTATGGTGAATTATATCATGAGCTTTTTGCCTACCAATGTGCTTTGCTAGTTTGTACATTAAATTTTCAGATGCGATATAATCCTTTTCAGATATTAAATTTTTGGACATCTGGTCTGAATTGATATTTAAATTTTCAAATAATTTATTAAAACTTTGTAATAGATTTAAAGAAATGGGAACTGTTTCTTTTATAAGATGATCAACAACATTGTCATATCTTGAGTCACCCTCATGTAATGGAAACCCTGACTCAATAGATATTGAAGCCTTCCCTCTAAGCAATGCAGCTTCTCTAATGACATCCAATATTATAAAAGGATTTACTTTGTGAGGCATTGTAGAGCTCCCGATTTGTCCTTTTGTTTTAATTTCAGAAACTTCATTTATACTTTGTGTCATAAGTGCATAAATTTCGTTTGTAATCTTTCCAATTACAATTCCCTGGAAAGATAAAGAAAGTAAATAATCAATACTATTTTCAATAGATGTTCTATTGGGGACCAATGAATTGTTGAAGCCCAAATTTTTAGATAATTGTTTTGTTAATTGTTCTCCTTTACCCTCAAAACCATGCATTGCTCCAACAGCGCCTCCAAAATTAAGTGTAAATATACTTTTCTCTGCATCTTTGAATTTTTTATCTAATCTAATTAAGCTTTCAATCCATCCAGCTACTTTAAATCCAAAGGATATTGGAATAGCATTTTGTCCCATTGTTCTTCCTAACATAGGAGTTTCTGCATATTTTTTTGATAATACTGATAACTTATTTATGGATAAGCTCAGTTCTTTTAAAATTAATCTATGTGCATCTCTAATGATTATATTTCTTCCTGCATCCAGAATATTTCTTGTTGTACCACCCCAATGAACAAAACCAGAAGAATTTTCATCACATTTTTTTGATATTTCACGAACTATAGACAGAATAAGTCTTTTTGTAATCTTATAAGAGGCTTCTATTTTTTTTATATCATTATTAGTTAATTTGGAATTTTTTAATATATTATTTGCAACCCTTTTAGGTATTAAACCGACTTGAGATTGTGCTTTAGCTAACTCACCTTCTATAATTGCATAGCTTTTCCACAGATTATATTTATTGAAAACAGAAATTGTTTTATTGTTTTTTTGTAGTGATTTCATATAAAGTATTTATTTTTATTTATATAAATATATAAAAAATTAAATTAAATAAATTAATTCTTTTATCTTACTGCAATTATTTGAGTTTTATATGAAATTTTCAGGAACTAAAGATTATATTTCAACAAAAGATCTTACCATTGCAGTAAATGCTGCAATAACACTTGAAAGACCTTTGCTTGTCAAAGGAGAGCCAGGCACAGGTAAAACAGAACTAGCTAAACAAGTTGCAAATTCATTGAATTTAAAAATTTTTGAATGGTCTGTTAAATCGACAACTAAAGCTCAACAAGGTTTATATGAATATGATGCTGTTAGCCGTCTAAGAGATAGTCAAATTGGCGATAAAAATGTATCTGATATCAAAAAATATATCAAAAAAGGAAAAATTTGGAATGCATTTGAAAGTGATAAAAAATCAGTATTACTTATAGATGAAATTGATAAAGCGGATATTGAATTTCCTAATGATCTTTTGCAAGAGTTAGATAAAATGGAATTTTTTGTTTATGAAACTGGAGAGGTTGTTAAATCAAAAAATAGACCTATTGTAATAATAACATCTAACAATGAAAAAGAGCTGCCAGACGCATTTCTTAGAAGATGTTTTTTTCATTACATTCAATTCCCAGACCAGGAAACACTTGTTAAAATAATAAATGTTCATTTTCCAAACATTAAAAAAATTATTTTAGATAGAGCTCTTCAAAGGTTTTTTGAGATACGAGAAACGCCTGGTTTAAAAAAGAAACCATCTACATCAGAGGTTCTTGACTGGTTAAAATTACTTTTAACTGAAGATATTGATCCATCTGAGTTAAAAAATGATGGTAAAAACTTATTACCTAAACTTCATGGTGCCTTATTAAAGAATGAACAGGATATTCAGTTATTCGAAAGATTGGCTTTCATAGCTAGAGGAGAATAGTTAATTTATGTTTCTAAACTTATTTTTAGAACTTAGAAGTTTTAGAGTTTCTGTAAGTATTAGAGAATATTTAAGCCTATTAGATTGTTTGGATAAAAATGTAATTCCCTTTAACGTTGAAGATTTCTATTTCCTGGCCCGAACTTCATTAATCAAAAATGAAAGGAATATCGACAGGTTTGACCAAGTATTTTCAAAGGTATTTCAAGGAATTGAAAAACTATCCTTTGAAGAAATTTTAGATAAAGTTGATATACCCAAAGAATGGATCAATAAACTTTCAGAAAAATTATTAACTTCTAAAGAGATGGAAGAAATTAAGTCTTTAGGAGGTTTTGATAAATTAATGGAAACCTTAAAAAAAAGACTTTCTGAACAAGAAAAACGTCACCAAGGTGGAAGCAAATGGATAGGCACAGCAGGAACTTCACCATTCGGTGCATATGGATACAACCCAGAAGGCATAAGAATAGGGCAAAATGAAAGTAGGCATAAAAAAGCAATAAAAGTTTGGGATAAAAGAGAATTCAAAGATTTAGACAATAAATCAGAACTAGGTTCAAGAGCAATGAAGATAGCTTTAAAAAGACTTAGGCAATGGGCTCGTAAAGGAATTAATGAAGAAATAGATCTTGAATCAACAATTCATTCCACTGCTAAGAATGGTTTTTTGGATGTTAAAACACAACCAGAAAAAAACAATGCAGTTAAAGTTTTATTATTTTTGGATGTAGGTGGGTCTATGGATTCATATATAATGAAAGTTGAAGAATTATTTTCTGCTTCAAGAAGTGCTTTTAAACATCTGGAATATTTTTATTTCCATAATTGTCTTTATGAAGGTGTATGGAAAAACAATCAAAGAAGATGGAATGATCAAATTTCTACAATTGATATTTTTAATACTTTTGGAAATGATTATAAATGTATTTTTGTTGGTGACGCTTCGATGAGCCCTTATGAGATTTTATATGCGGGAGGTGCTAACGAACACTATAATAAAGTACCAGGCAAAGATTGGCTTCAAAGGGCAATCACCCAGTGGAATTCTCATCTTTGGATAAATCCAGTACCACAAAAATATTGGAATTACACACAATCAATAGAAATAATAAATAAAATTTTTTCTGATAGAATGGTTCCGTTATCCTTGAGTGGCTTAGATAAGGGAATGAGGCAATTAATGTCATAAACATTAAATATTAAATGTTTTAGCAAATCCTGATGTTAATAAATTGCCATATAATACATCTTTTTTCATCCATTCTTTAAGAGATTTCCTTAATTTAAGTAATTTTTTTAGATCTATTCCTGTATTATATCCCATTGACTCAATCATATAAACACAGTCTTCTGTAGCAATGTTTCCAGATGCTCCAGGTGCATAAGGGCATCCACCTAATCCACCTAATGATGCATCGAACCTTTGCACACCCTCATCAATAGCAGATATAACATTGGCTAAGCCCATGCCCCTAGTGTCGTGAAAATGAGCAGCTAATGGTATATGACCAGATATTTTATAAAGACTTTTAAATATTTCTTTTACTTGATAAGGGTTTGCATATCCAACTGTATCTGCAATATTTAATTCATCTGCACCCATTTCTAGTAATTTTTCACAAATTTTTATAACTGTTTTTTTCTCAACTTTTCCCTGTATGGAACAGCCAAAGCTAGTTGCAACTGCAGCAGAAATTTGAACTTTATTTTTTAATCCACGGGTATTTCTTTCCGTTACAAAATCATTAAACATTGATAATGACTTTTCAATAGTCGAATTGACATTAGACTGATTATGCATTTCACTTGCAGACAAAACAAAATTAATTTTTTTTGAATTTTTTTTTAAAGCTATAAGAGCACCTTTCAAATTAGGTACTAATACTGATGGAATTAAATTATTGATTTTATTAGTTTCACAAACCATTTTTGAAGCATCACTGAATTGAGGGAGAATGCTAGGAGGAACAAATGAAGCAACTTCTATTTCCTTGAAACCAGCTTTAGATTGCAAAGAACACCATTTAATTTTAATTTCTGACGAAAGTTTAGTTTTTGATAATTGAAGACCATCTCTTAACCCTACCTCTCTAATTTGAATTGAGTTTTTCAAATCTATTGACCTTTAAACTTTGGTTTTCTTTTTTCATTAAAAGCAAGAACTCCTTCTATTCTATCTTTTGTTGGTATTGTTCTATTATAAGCTTCAATTTCAAAAGACAAACCATCTGAAAGGCTCATTTGTAATCCTTTATGAATAGACTGCTTGGCCTGTTTAACAGCTATGGGGGCCTTTGATGAAATTAACTCTGCTATTTTGATTGTTTCTTTTAAAAGATTATCGATTGGGAAAACATCATTAGCTAAATTCCATTTTACTGCTTCTTCTGCTGTAAAAACTCTACCTGTCAAGATTAACTCTTTAGCTCTTCTTTCACCAACAGCTCTAGCTAAAGTTTGTGTTCCGCCTGCACCAGGAATTATCCCAAGTCCTAATTCTGGAAGAGCAAATTTTGCATTTTCTGCAACATAAATAAAATCGAGTGATGCTGCTATTTCACATCCTCCTCCGTAAGCAGCGCCATTTATTGCTCCAATGATTGGTAAAGGACATGCTATTAATGCTCTAATCATTCTTTCATAAACTAAATGCTGCTTTTTCCATTCATCATCTGACATGCCATTTCTTTCTTTTAAATCACCACCAGCACAAAATGCCTTTTCTCCTGATCCTGTTAGAATAATAGACCTAATATTATCTGAAGACATTGATAAGTCTTCTATCAATGATGTTAACTCTTTTGACATCATTGTATTAAAAGCATTAGATGATTTAGGTCGGTTAAAAGTGATTAATAAAATATGATTATTTATAATTTTTGTAAGAATTGTTTCATAGCTGGTTTGCATTATTTATTGCCTGTAGTCAGATAATTATTATAATTTATTTTACTTTTTTTTAAAAAATAATAAATAATTAATATCTTACAAATAGATTTAAGATTTCAATCATGGGTTTTCAAAACGAATTATCAGATATTACTGTAGTATCCTTAGAACAGGCAGTTGCGGCCCCATATTGTGGACTACTTTTAGCTGAAGCAGGCGCAAGAGTTATTAAAATAGAAAGACCTGAAGGTGACTTTGCAAGGGACTATGATAATGCAGTTAATGGTAAAAGTTGTATTTTTGCTTGGCTTAATCGTGGTAAAGAGTCGATTTGTTTAAACCTTAAAGATGAAAATGACCTAATATTTATAAAAAAACTAATATTAAAATCAGATATTTTGCTAAGTAATTTAGCTCCTAGGGCTCTAGATAAATTAGGAATAGTTGTTACTAATTTAAGAAAAGAAAATCCTAAATTGATATCTTGTAAAATTACTGGATATGGTGAAAGTAAAGAAGCTAATAATAAAAAGGCTTACGATTTTTTGGTACAAGCTGAAAGTGGACTATGTTCAGTAACTGGAACTGAAAACTCTCCGTCTAAAGTTGGCATTTCTCTTACTGATCTCTCTACAGGATTGACGGCATATTCAGCTATTTTAAGATCATTAATTAACAGAGGTAAAACAGGAATTGGATTGGATATTTCTATTTCAATGTTTGACGTTATGGCTGATTGGATGAATATGCCACTTTTAGCACATAGATATATGGGAGGAGCTCCAAAAAGAACTGGATTAAAACATTCATTTATATCTCCTTATGGAGTTTATAACTGTGGCGATAATGGTAAGATATTGTTATCTATACAAAGTAATAGAGAATTCCAGAATTTTTGTACTAATGTTTTAAAGAAACCTAGTTTATTTAACGATAAAAAATTTATCGATAATCCTAACAGAAATAAAAATAAAGACGAATTAGATGAGCTAATTAATAAAGAGTTTTCAAAATATAATGTCTCAGAAGTATTGGCTTTATTGAATGAGTTTAATATAGCTAATTCAAGGCTCAATTCAGTTGAGGATTTATCAGATCACCCTTTTTTAAAAAATGGAGAGGCAATAATAGAGGACAATATAGTGACAATTGCAGATTTGCCAGTTTTAAGTGATGGCATTCAAAATAAAGAAGTTCCTGCTCTTGGCGAACATACAGTCTCTATTAAAAATGAATTTAAATAAATGCACTATAAATATCATAAATTTAATCAAGGAAAAAAATGAATTATACTTTAGATCATATAGATATTAGAGAGGCTGTATCAAAATTATGTCATAACTTTGATGGTAAATATTGGCAAGGCTGTGATAAAAATAATAGTTATCCTCAAGAGTTTGTTAATGAACTTACCAAAGCTGGATATTTATCTTCTCTTATCCCAGAGGAGTATGGAGGGCTTGGTCTTTCATTATCTGTTGGTGTAGCAATATTAGAAGAGATACATAAATCAGGTTGTAATGCTGCAGCTTGCCACGCTCAAATGTATACTATGGGTACGTTACTCAGATACGGATCAGAATCTCAAAAACTAGAGTATCTTCCAAAAATAGCTAATGGGTCCTTACGACTCCAAGCATTTGGCGTTACAGAACCCTCAAGTGGCAGTGACACAACTTCATTAAAGTGCAATGCGATACTAAAAGATGATGTTTATTATATTAATGGCCAAAAAATTTGGACAAGTAGAGCTGAATACTCTGATTTATTATTATTGTTAGCAAGAACAACCCCTAAGGATAAAACTGAAAAAAGAACAGACGGTTTGTCAGTATTTATTGTTGATCT
>CESN01000297.1_pt1 | contig 11184 bp, 12 predicted proteins | sample 531181 | NCBI WGS metagenome assembly CESN01 (sample SAMEA2621990, study PRJEB7988) | marine metagenome | isolation source: saline water (ENVO:00002010), including
TCGGTGTGGTGGAGAATTTCCCCTGACTTTGGGTCAGGAATCCACTCGACATCAAAGGAAAATACATTGTCGGCTAAGGTCTTGAGCATAAGATTATACCTAAACCGCTATTCCCATACGGTGAGAAATGAAATCATCCGCATTTTCAAAGCCATCTGGAAAAGTTAAAATTTCCGCATTTTCTTCATCCACAAGTAAAGTATGCTCAAAGTGGGCAGATGGCATCCCGTCAACTGCAAGTGCAGTCCAACCGTCTGCAGCCATACGGATTTGTGAACTCTTCATATTGACCATTGGTTCGATACAGATCGCCATACCCTTTTTAAACTTTGGACCAGTGCCTGTCTTGCCAAAATTTGGAATTTGTGGATCTTCGTGCAAAGAATGACCAACCCCATGCCCAACAAAATTTGTAATCACCGCAAACCCGGCTGATTCCACATGGCGCTGAACGGCATGTGATACATCACCCACTCTGTTTTTGTGCAAAGCTTTCTTGATACCTTCATACATCGACTCCTCAGTAACCCGGAGAAGTCTTTCGACTTCGGAAGAAATGTTTCCAACTGGAATCGTTCTGCAATTATCTCCAATCATTCCATCCTCTCGAATGCAAATATCGACCGAAATAATATCTCCGTCTTTTAAAACTCGATTCTTTACACCAATACCATGGACGACTTCATCATTTACAGACAAGCAGGTGTAAGATGGAAAAATTCGATGCCCGGAGCGGTATCCTTTACAAGCACTTTTAACCCCGAAATCACTCATTATATCACCGCCAAGTTCATCAATCTCAAGGGTGTTCATCCCCGGTTTGACGGCAGCACACAAGCGATCCAATATAGAAGCTGCTGAGCGGCTTGCCTTTCGCATTTTCTGCTTTTCTTTAAAACTTTTGCAAATCACCAGACTTTCATCCCCGAAAAATCAGCTTCCTTCAACCCTAAAGCGCCAAATTCGTAAAGTTAAATTTAAACAAATTTTCGATGGAAACCAATCAGCGGGATACCCAAGAGAAGTTGAATGAAGTGAAATAGGACCAGAGGAATCAACCAGTAAGAAAAAGATGCATTTGATCCGTCTGATAAGATCTGAAGCATGGGAAGTCCCATCGCCAATGATTTCTGGGATAAGCAAAAAAGAATAGCCACTCTTCTTTCGAATGGTCGCTCCACGCACCTGCTCCATACCAGGGATAAAAGCACCAAAATAATCCATCCAGCTACCAATGGGAAAAACAATTCATCGGCACATTCAAGGCAAGTCTCCCGTCCTTCTGAAGAGATGACCTGCCCCATCGAAAAGAAAACCAGGCATGATATCCCTACAGACGGAAAGTATTTCAAATAACTCCCCGAGTTTGAACAGACTACTTTTTGCACGCTTGGGTGGAGAGACAAACGCCATCCTAAAAAGCAGGGCAAGAGCGTGAGAAGAAAAACTTTGGGAAAGACAACCGCCACCAATTCCATCCCTCCTGTTTCAGTCAATCGAAGTTTCTCCTCTTCTAAACAGCCCCAAACTAAAAGTACTACAAATGGCGAAATCAAATTCGAGATCGTTGACTGCCCGATAGCAAAATCAGCATCCCCATGTGCATACCGAGTATAGACGACCGAGCTTGAAATGGTAGTGGGGAGAAAAGCTAATACGATAAAAGCATTTAGCCAACCTGCTTCAAAAAAATCGAGTGAATAACCGATAAAAACCATCAGTATGGGACAGATAAAAACCCCTAACTGAACAGCTACTAATTTCAACGGATTTTCGAATGCCCCGAATAACTTCTTCTTTTCCATCTTCAATCCCTGCAGAAAAAAAAGGGAAAGGAGTACAAACTTACTCAGAAAACCACCTGCCCAGTGATTGAATCCATTGGCGATTTCCGGCCACACCCATGCAGAATAAATCGCCAACACTAGTAAAGCGGCGAAACCGAATCCATTTGGAAAAACTCGCATCTCCCATATTCCTGCGTTACAAAGATAAATTTTACAAAATCAAAGTTTCATTCCTCATGGCTTCTACCATTAAATTATTAACCGTGGATGCTGCCGGCACCCTGATCCGGCCATGGCCATCGGTCGGTGCAGTGTATGCACAAACCGCTCGCGAATATGGGTTGCAGGTCGATGATCAAGAGATTGATTCCCGATTTTATCTGGTATTGGGTCAGATGCAAAAGGACAAAAGCATAACCCGTGGAGAAGAAAAAGAATTTTGGAGGGCGGTGGTTTTCGAAACTTTTCAACCTTTCTGCAATCTGGATCAATTAGAACCAATTTTCGAAAAACTTTGGAACCTTTTTGCCACTGGAGATCATTGGCGGTTGAGTGAACACGCGGAATCTACACTACGTAGTATTCGTGAAAGAGGATATCGAATTGCCCTGCTTTCAAACAATGATTCCCGACTGCGCCAAGTCATCAAAGATCTCGATATCGAGGAACTTTTTGATGAAATTTTTATTTCTGCCGAAATTGGATTCGAAAAGCCAGATCCTGAAATCTTTAAATTTGTGGAAACCAAGATGGGTTTCCAACCCAAAGAGATTCTTCATCTTGGTGACAGCCACTCCAGGGATTTTGAGGGTTCCCAAGCTGCTGGCTGGTCCGCCCTTCTATTTGGTAAACCCAAAATTGAAGAAGAACAAATCAATTGCTTCAGCGAACTTCTCGATCGACTCCCGTGATTAAAACCAGAGAAACCATACCCCTTTCTGCACTAGATTCTCTGGGCTCTGAAAGTTTAGTAATTCGAGCAAATCCAAAAGGCTTAGTGGTGTATCTGGATTTTGAACCGGCTACCATCCTGAATCGCCATAGACTCCAAGAATCCTTTGACCAAATTCGTGTGTCCCCGGAACCTTGCGACTTAAGTTTCAGCGGCTGGGTTGGTTTCTTCGGCTATGAATTCCTCGCCGCCAATTTAAACATCCAACTGGAATCAGCGATTGATCTTACATTACCGGATGGCTGGTTTGCTCGCCCAAATTCAATCATACACCTTTCAGTGGATAGCACCAGCATTGAATCTTTGATTCCCGAGCGCGAAAAAGAAATCAGATCGATTCTAAGTACAGCAACCAACTGTGGTTCGGTGGAATCTCTTGAGATCAAAGAACCCGCTCAATCCCTAAGTTGTAATTTAAATTTCGCACAGTACCAAAAGATCTTCGTGCAAGCGAGAGAAGCCATACTCGATGGGGAAACTTATCAGATCAAGATTTCTCAACGCTTTGAAGCGGCTGCACAAATAAACCCTTTATATGCCTTTGAAAAACTTCGCTTGAGTAACCCAGCCCCGGAAGCGTTTCTTCTGCAGACTCCCAGTTTTTCCATCGTTAGCTGCTCTCCGGAAGTTGTAATTGATAAGCATGGTAAGAAAATTTCAACGCGACCGATTGGGGGCACTTATCAAAGGAATAACCCAGAACATGACGGGTCGGTTATTGAACGCTTTCTTAGAGATCCCAAAGAAGTGGCCGAACACAATATGCTCGTCGATTTGGAAAGAAACGACCTATCTGCCCTTTGTAATCCGGGAAGCGTACGAATTGAGCGATTTCAAGAAGTTGAAAGCTATTCTCATCTTCATCATTTGGTATCCACGATTTCGGGCAGCCTGCGTGAGGAATTAACTTTGCAGGAAATCCTGCAGGCGATGCTTCCAGGAGGAAGTATTACAGGTTGCCCAAAGGCAAGGACAATGGAATGGATCGATCAACTTGAGCCATGCTTCCGGGGTCCTTACACGGGTAGTTTTGGTACCCTTGAAGATTCGGGTGACATTCGCTTGAACCTGATCATTCGTTCGATGATTTCCTTGAATGCTAAGTGTTACATCCAAGCTGGAGGTGGGATTGTGGTCGATTCCAACCCAGAATATGAATATAATGAAAACCGTATCAAGGCCCAGGCCCTCCTCGACCTCTTGAGATGATTTTGTTGGTTGATCACAAAGACTCCTTTACTCGCAACCTCGAGCACTTACTTGCTCGATTTGATCAGGTAATCATAAAGGATCGTCTCGATCTAACCGATCATCTTCTCCAATCTTCGACTTTAATTGTTCTCTCGCCGGGTCCAGGAAAACCGTCGGATTATCCTGAAACCCTTGAACTCGCTCGGAATCTAATCGGAAAGGTTCCCATCCTTGGCATTTGTCTTGGCTTCCAATTACTTTTGGAATTGGAGGGTGCCCGTATCATTCGCCAGTCTCAAGTTCTCCATGGGGTTTGCACAGAAATATCGACTGTGCCGGAATCGATTACTTATCAAGGCTTTTCTCAATCCATACGGGTTGCTCGTTACCATTCTTTGCAAGTTGACCCAGGTAGTTTATCCGCTTTACCAGACTCCATTAGAATGACCGCTCATGATTCGATTCGTAATGTACCCCTCTCTTTTGAGGATTTAAAAAGAAAACTCTTTGGCTTGCAGTATCATCCCGAATCCTTTCTAACGGAGGGTGGAAACAGGTTAATCGAAAACATCCGGAATGCATGCGTGGACGAAATCGGGTAATCCCATCGAACATCCAAAGCCTTGGGGGGTTTATGGTGCTTTTAGCACTCTTCGAATTACAAGTGAGTCTAAAATCTTATTCCAAAAAGATCACTTTGAACGTATTTATCGTACCGCTCAATACTTGGAACTCCCCTGGGTGCCGGAACCGGATGAATTGAACTCTCGGATCCAAACAACCCTTCCTCAACCCTCAGCGGATCACGATCATTTATTGCGCATTTGCATCTTTGAAGATATTTTGGGCTTATCCTATCGCCCCGCACTCTCAGACGGCAATCCGGTGGAAGGATGGCTACTTTCTTACCGCAGACCTGACCCAAACGTCAAATGTACTGCTGAAAAAGATCTCTACGGCACCTTGCATGAACTGGAAATAGAGAAAGAAGATTGGGTCATTCACGACCCCAAAGACAATGAACTGCGCGAGACTGCTACTTCCAATCTCATTTTTGTGCGGGACGGGAAACTAATTATTCCAGAAAATAAAATCCTCCATGGAATCACTTTGCAAAAGATTTTACCTCAGCTGCATGAAAAATTTTCTATTTCCCGGGGAATCCCTAAAGATCAGGAAGTTTCCGAATTTGATGAGATCCTGCTTTGCGGAACCGGTAGAGGTGTCGCCCCTCTTATCGCACTTCCCGAACTGGGTTGGTCTAGCGGTGGAGATAGCATCTTCTCAGAAATCCGATCGATTTATGAAACCTTAGTCGGATCGGACGATGCCAAAATTTAATTTTAACCAAACCCAACACCATCTCGAATTTCCAGCAGTTATGGGGATTCTAAATTTAACCCCTGATTCATTTAGTGACGGAGGGAAATTTGTTGACCCGGAGACTGCTTGTGATCATGCCCGCAGCATGGTTCAGGATGGTGCCCAAATTATTGATCTTGGTGCAGAAAGTACTCGTCCCGGAAGCTTACCAGTCAGCGAACAGGAAGAACTAAGCCGTATCCTCCCGGTCCTTGAAAAACTTTCAAAAGATGAATTCATTTTGTCTCTCGACACCACCAAGCCTGCAGTGGCTCAAGCAGGACTTCAAGCTGGAGTGCATATCATTAACGATGTATCCGGAGGATCAAGTCCATTGCTTGATTTGGCTAGTCGCTACCAAGCAGGCTTCGTGGCTATGCACTGCCAAGGCGATCCTCAAACAATGCAAGAGAATCCCAATTACGAGGATGTCTGCAGAGAAGTTTTGGATTTTTTCAAAAGTAGAAAAGAAGAATTTGACAAGCTCCATCTTCCCCGCCTGTGGATAGACCCAGGCATTGGGTTTGGAAAGACACTTCAAAATAACCTTAGCTTGATGCGAAGACTCGAAGAATTCATCGATTCAAGCTGGGGAATTCTTTTAGGTTCATCACGTAAGTCATGGATTGACCAACTATGTCATGCCCCGGACCCCATGGAGCGACTCGGTGGTTCTCTTGCATCGGCAGTCTCCGCGGTTTCCAAAGGGGCTGAAATTATTCGGGCCCATGATGTCCGTGAGACTGTGCAAGCTTTGGAGGTATCAAAGATCCTCGCATTAAAGGATTAAGCTCATTATCGTCCAAACTGCTATGGGTAAAATTATATTAGAAGGTATTGAGGTTATCGCCCGAATTGGGCTTTTGGAAGAAGAGCAATACGCTCCACAGGATCTTCGCGTCTCCCTTGAAATTACTTACGATTTCGAAACGATTCGAGAATCCGATGAAATATCGAGTGGAGTTGACTATCGAGAGCTTATCAGTTCCGTTCGGACCTTTTGTTCCTCCTATGATGGCAAGACTTTAGAACGCTTTGCTCACTTACTTGCCATCCGCCTAAAAAATGACTTTCCGATCCATCATGTAAAGCTGTCCGTGGACAAACCCCGATACACAAAAAAATTAGGCCTTCGTGAAATCCGTGTCGAAGTTGAACGATGAGATTTTCATAGGCTTGGGGGCAAACCTTGGCAGTCCGCTTCAGACCTTTAAGCTCGCACTCGCACTGATCGACCGGTTCGCACAAATAAACTCGGTTTCAAAGCTTTATAAATCTGCACCCTTTGGATATTCGGACCAACCTCCATTCATAAACGCGGTCGCTTCCCTTTCAACCTCTCTAGATCCAAATCAGCTACTGAACAGATTACAGCAGGTAGAGGGGGCACTGGGCAAAGAAGTTATCCATGAAAATGGACCCAGGCTTATCGACCTTGACCTTTTACTTTATCAAGATCAGGCCATGGAGTCCAGAGAACTAACCTTACCCCACCCTGGAGTTCTTTCCAGGGACTTCGTTTTGCTTCCATTACTGGAAATCAATCCCTTGCTCAGCCACCCCTCATGGGGAGGAAAAACATTAAAATCCGCACTTCAAGACATTGCCCAGAAATATGTGCAGGAGGATCCTGAAGATTGGAACCACCAAATCTAAATAACTGCGGACAAATGGCATGGACAAGAAGAAGGAAAAAATCATTGCTTAAGAATCCCTAAAATTTACATTACTATGCTTTTCCGAATTTCATCCTGTCTCCTCTTTTTCACCTGCTCTGAAATCATAGCTAAACCTATCGATATTTTCTTTGGCACGAGCGGCCGAAATTCAGAGGGAATTTATCATGCCACCTTTAATCCTGAAAATGGCAAGTTCACACCTTCGAAACTTGCGGCTAAAATTGGATCACCTGGATTTCTAAGTATGCATCCTAATGGCCAGATCCTTTACTCGCTCGGGCGATGGGATGGAAGTGCTGGCACCTTGGGCTACCACATGGGACCCAAGGGAGAATTAAGGGAATTCACCCGAATGGCCTGCCCGGACGGAAGTGGAGCCCACATTGCAGTCCATCCCAGCGGAAGATTCCTTATCACCGCTCAGTACGGCGGTGGTTCGGTAGCCATCTTTCCATTAGGCAAAGATGGTCACTTACAGAAACCAACCGTCATCGAGCACCAAGGTGGTTCCAAAGTGGTGGAAAGAAGGCAGGAATCTCCCCATCCACACTGGACCGGATTTTCACCGTGTGGAAAGTATGCCCTTATCCCGGACCTCGGGCTCGATCAGATCGTGATTTATAAAGTGGATCCAAATAAGCCTTCCCTGTCGAAACACGGGGTCGCCCAATCCGTTCCCGGTGGCGGCCCCCGCCATATGCGTTTTTCCGTGGATGAAAAATTTATTTACTTGCTCAACGAGCTGAGCCTGTCGGTCACTACCTTTCTCTGGGATGCTGGTAAAGGAACCGCAAAACCACTTTCCACCACTCAGGCAATTTCCGAGCAAGTCAAAGCCGGAGAATCTTTTAACTCCGCTGCGGAAATTCTGGTTCATCCTAGCGGATCATTCGTCTACTCATCCAATCGTGGTCACGATACCGTCTCAGTCTACCAAGCCAACACGAAGACCGGAAAATTAAAAGTGGTGCAAGTTCAGCCCGTGCGCGGGGCATTTCCGCGTAACATTAACCTTACACCGAATGCCGACTGGTTACTTGCTGCCGGTGCGGACTCCAACACCGTGGCCGCCCATCGGGTTGATCCAAAAACCGGAAAACTAACCTACCAACGGGGATCCGTAATCAATGTACCCTCCCCGATTTGTATTCTGTTTGTCGATTAAAATTCAGGCCAACCAGAGTTTCCGAAATTCTTGATCGGGGTCATAGTATTGGGCCTGCTTTTCAAGGTTGAAAGCACGGTTGGGCCGTGGGTCATTGCCGACTCCACCCAAATACATCCAGTTTCCGTAATTACTGCAGGGATCATAATCAATAAGATGCTCCTCGAAGTGACGGGCTCCTGCCAGCCAGTCCTGCCCCAAGTCATGCACGAGGTAGGACGCCACATTTTGCCGACCCCGATTGCTCATCCATCCGGTTTTGGCTAGTTCGATCATGTTGGCGTTCACAAATGAATTTGGAGTTCTGCCTTCTTTCCAACGCTGAAAGGTTTTCGGATTCCCCAAGGTCATCTTTTCATCGGAGTCCTTAATTCCATTCCGCTGAAAAATTTGGGCCCCATATCGTCGGGCCACAAAGCGGAAAAATTCACGCCATAGCAGTTCGAAGAGTAACCAGTAGGTACTCTCATTGGCCACCCGTTCGGATTCGTACTTTTTTATTTCCCAATAAACTTCAACTGCTGAGATGCATCCGATGGATAACCAGGGGGATAATTTGGAAGAAAAATCCGCCCCGACCATTCCGTTTCTTGTTTCTTTGTACTCTTTCAGGCAATCTCGTTCCCAGATCCATTGGTTCATCCATTTTTTTCCCCCCTTTGCACCCCCCCGAAAATCCAGGACTGCTCTTTCGTCTGTAGAATGTTCTTCAAAACCGAGTGAAGTAAGGCTGGGAAGTTCTGTTCTTGTCTCCCAAGAACAAGCCATACTTCTGGGCGGGGGAAAAAGACTACGAATCTGCATTTTCTTTTCCACTTTCCGTCGAAAGGAGCTGAACACGGCAGGTAAATCGTTGAGGGCGAAGGGAAGATCACTTTCCTCCAATATTCCTCTCCCACCCGAGAGAATAAGATTTATCTGAACGGCAAGCAGATGTTCTTGCTCGGTTTCCTCCCAGGCATCTTCTTTTTGTGCGTAACAGCGATCAGCCCCAAAGCTTTCCATTAGCTTTGGGATCTCATCCACTGCCCGGCCCTGGTTAAACTCCATGGTCCCACCCAATTCTTGGATATCACCTTCGAGTTCCAGCAGAGATTCGAGAATGAATTTCGCACGAATCGAACCCATTCTGCTAGGTTCTGCCATTGAGTTCCAAATCCGGGGTTCCAGAAAATAAACGCAGAGCACTTCATCACACTCATCCAATGCACGAGTAAGTGATTCATTGTCAGCCAAACGTAAATTATTCCTAAACCATACAATTCCTTTCTTCATTAATTTCTATTTTGGAAGCAAACTGGAAATTCTCAATTTTCGGTCTTTTCAACAATCAGCTTGCTGTTTTTTTAATAATAGACTCCGCGGTCAAACGGCCCGATTTCATCGCCGCATCAATCGAAGGTAGTCCAAAATAATCACCGCATCGATACACCCCAGTTAAGGCTGGCTTTGGGCTTGGATGATTTGGACAGGAAGGCACTGCCTTTCGAATTCGGTATCCCTTCAAATATTTCCAACTCTTCACTTTTCCCCCAAACCATTGACTCAACTGTTTCGTCGCTTGCCTTGCGATTTCTTGCAATCCCAACTCTTTTTCCCCAATCACACTAACGGAGGCAAGGGCCTGTCCATCTGGTGCACAGTCACAAAGGGTACTGACAAAGGTGAGGTTATTGATGGGCCCGTCCCCAGAGCCATCCAGGTAAAGAATGGGCTCATCACTGGGCAGATCGGTAAGAGGAAGAGAGAAATACAGGCAATCTACCGAGTTCCAATTCACTTCCTTCTCATCCAAGCCCAGGAGTTGATTAGCGTGAAAATCTTCCGTGGCCAAAACCACGCCCTTTCCCATCCATTTCCTCCCGTCTGCTGATTCAACCGACTCGGCATCCACTTTGGAAATTTCAGTTTCCATCAAAATATTTTCCTTGGGTAATTGCCCCACTAATTGACGGGGTATCTCCCCGATTCCTTTTCGGGGCAGAACCGTATCTCCCCGGGAAAAGAAACGAAAGGTTTCCTCAAATTTTCGAATCGTGGTACTCAGTTCATTTTCCAAAAAAACTCCCCGCATAAAGGGCTTCCAGAACCGGTCGATCATCGAATCTGAAAAACCCATTTCATATAACCCAGTAAGGGTGGAGAACTGATCCGGCATTGACTTGGATGAAAGTAGCCCCAAGCGCATCATCCCAACTCTCAATTTATCCCAGAGGGATCCGATTGGGGTAAGTAATGATTTCACCCCGTCCATTGGATGCCGAAATGGATCCGCCACCCGATGAAAATGGTTATCAAACCAGACCTTGGACCCCGGATAACATACCTGCAGGTCAAGTTTTTCATAATCCAAAAACCGTTGGGCTTCCGGATAAGCGGTCAATAGAACCTGAAATCCACGATCCAATCGATAGCCTTCCACTTCATCCGTTCGGACTCTTCCTCCCACTTCATCTCCCCGGTCAAATAAAAGAAAGGGTACATTTGCCTCCCTCAAACTTACTGCACATGCCAGACCCGCCATGCCGGCACCGACAATAAGAATCTTGGATTGATTACTTTCGCTTTTACTTAGATTGGAATTCATTTTCCAAAGGCAGGAATGGGCTTAGGAATTACGAGCTTTTTTTAGGCCTCTGAGAATAAGTTCCTTAGTCAGGAGCGAACCAAGAATGGGGTCGACCCCATGCCCTTCAAATTCAATACTGATCACGCCTGCAAAATTGGATTCATACACAATCTTGAGCATTTTATAATAATCGGTGTGGGTTTCATTTCCTTCTTCGTCAAACTGGAGGGCCTTGGCACAAACAGCAGGAGCAAAAGGCAAAGTCTTTTCGACCGCACGGTAACGGTCGTAGGATCCAAAATTATTAAAGTCGGGTAGAATACCTGCATGGGAATGATTTAGTTCTTTCATCAACGCAAGTAACCAATCGGGGTTTTGGGAATTTCGTCCGTGCGGTTCAATGACCACTTTGACCGGAGTATCCTTTGCATATTCGCACAACCGGCCGACCCCGTCGACAGCCCTTGCCAAATTGTCTT
>CESN01016160.1_pt1 | contig 11166 bp, 8 predicted proteins | sample 531181 | NCBI WGS metagenome assembly CESN01 (sample SAMEA2621990, study PRJEB7988) | marine metagenome | isolation source: saline water (ENVO:00002010), including
TCTTCCCTTTCTGCCCTTTCGGTCGATTGCCTCCACACAATGGAATCAATCAAGTACCTAAACCGCTCAACTGGAAAAGTTGAAGTTGAACATGTTTATGGGGAAAAGTGGCTAAAGTTCACCTACAACCATTTTTTGGGTCGTTTTTTTTTATGGTTCCTTGCAAAAAGAAAGGTTTTTTCTTTTTGGTATGGAGTTTCAGCAAATAACCCAAAAAGTAAGCAGAAAATTCTTCCATTTATCCAGAAATTCAAAGTTGATGAAAGCGAGTTCCTGCAGCCGACTTCCTCCTTTTCCACTTTTAACGAATTCTTTTACCGGCGGTTAAAACCCAGTGCCAGACCGATTGCTTCCTCAAATGCTACAGTCATCTTTCCTGCGGACGGTCGTCACTTTGGTTTTCAAGATGTTTCAAACATAAAAAGTATTTTTGTTAAAGGGCAGCGCTTTGATCTTTCCACCCTATTTGGTTCTAAAGAAAGAGCTTTACCATACGAAAATGGGTCATTGATTATCAGTAGGCTTTGCCCTGTAGATTATCACCGGTTCCATTTCCCGTGTGATGGAACCTTTCAGACAGCTGATCTTATAAACGGAAAACTTTTCTCGGTAAATCCAATCGCTCTAAGGAAAAAAATCTCCATCTTCTGGGAAAACAAACGATATCTTTCTTATTTGGAAAGCGAGTCTTTTGGTACCGTTGCCCAATTTGCAATTGGTGCAACCTGTGTTGGATCGGTTACATACACTGGCAACAAGGAAACTTTTGTAAAAAAAGGGGATGAGCTTGGGTTTTTCTCTTTTGGGGGATCCTGTATCTTAACTCTTTTTGAAAAAGATAAAATTCTGTTGAATCAAGATCTCATTGAGACATCAAAAAATGAAATTGAACTGTACGCGAAGATGGGAGAGCAAATGGGAATAAGTAAAAATTTCGTTTGATATAAATGAAAATCTTTTCGTATCTATTAAAGGGGATGCGGCCTAAACTAACTCAAATTCAAAAAGTGTTTCCCCAGGGATTTACCATTCTTGAATTATTAGTTGCCGTCTCCGTTACAGCTTTACTTGCTGCAATGCTTTTAAACATAACCTCTCAAGTTGTATCTACTCAAACCCAGGCGTCTGGAGATCTGGAAACAAACCAAATTGCTCAGTTTATCTTGGATAGAGTGCAAGAAGACTTACAGTGTGCAATTGCGAGGAATGATGGAAATGTTTGGATGGCCGCGAAAATCCTCAACGACGAAACCAATAGTGGTCAATGGAAAGTGGCAACAGTCAATACGAATAAAAAACCAGTCGAAGAATCCAAGCGCCTTTTCAAAGATGACTGGCCAACTGCTTCTCAAGATCCGCTAATGGATGCAAACGGACAGGGTCCTTTATTGGAGTCAAGGTTTGGAGTCGCAGGCACTTGGCTTCGATTTTTCACCCAATCCTCGGAACTGGATCCAAGCATTAAAAACAATGGAGGTCCCAGAGCCGTATCTTATCAGATTGTTCGATTTGGTCTAACGGCTTCACTTACTTCCCGGGCCCGATATCAATTATTTAGAGCAGATGTAAATACCGAAAATACATTTAAGGCTGGCTATAATCTACATCCAGATGATGGAGGTTATAATCTTTCTGGATCCAATGGACCACGAGAACCTCAGAATATTCTTAATCCTATTTTTCAAGCGAGCGATGGAGAATCACCCACAGGATTTTCCCTAGCCAGTAACATCATCGATTTTGGGGTTAGAGCATATATTATCGATAAAAACAGCAAAGGAACTGGATTTCTGAAACAAATTTTTCCACGACTTGACCTCACTAATCACGATTATGAGTATTTTGCTACCTCCCATCCAAGTTCAAATTACCAAGCCGATCCCAATCAAAAATTTCTTAATGCTTTTCCCGAAGTAGTAGATGTTATGATCCGAATCTTAACCACTGAGGGAGAATCTGCAATAAGTGCCTTGGAAGAGGGGTTAACTCCGGTTCCTGAAGGAAATAACCCAGGGGAATATTGGTGGGAGATCGCGGAGAAATATTCAGAAGTATATGTTCGGAGGATTAAGGTTTTCTCAAGCTCAATCTAATTGCAATTAAGTAAAACCTTTTTGTTTCCTGTACTTCAAAGGAGTTATTTTCATCTGCCTCCTAAAGTGCTGGGTAAAAGAGCTTTGATCATAGAATCCATTATCCTTTGCAATCTGAGAAAGCTTCTTTTTGGTGGTCAAAAGATCATCACATGCTGACTCAATACGGGTCTTGGTAATAAATTGCATCGGTGCCACACCAAAGAGCTCAATAAAACCACGATGTAATTTTCTGTGATTTAAACCTGAGATATCTACTAGGTTTGCAATTTCGAGGTTGGAACGAAAGTTCTCACGAATGTAGCTTACTGCTCTTCCGATCTCATCGTCTCTCTCCCATTTTAATTCCTGATTGTTTGCTGGATGCTTATCACCATAGGGTCTTACCGTTCCCATTACGCCAATGACATCTCCACTTCGATTTACAAGTGGATATTTGTTCGTAAGGTACCAGTCGGGGAGTCCTTGGCTATTAAAAACCAACTCCAAAATATTAAGCAATGACTGCTTGGTCTCCATTACCGTTTTGTCATCTTTCCGGAAATGTTCAGCCAGTCTCGGAGGGAAAAGATCGAAGTCAGTTTTTCCATAAAGTTCATCGTTAGTCGCAACCCCAATGCGTGGAAGAAACCTCTTGTTCATGTGGAGAAGTCTATGATTCGAATCCTTCACAAAGAAAGAAATTCCAGGGATATTTTCAAAAAGCTGGAAAACTTGCATGGCATCGCAGTCTTGTTCATCAAACCACATACACAGTCTGGTTGAGGTAAATGGTTTCATTTTATCTTATTAATGACTTTTTTTATTTCTGGCAATAATTATTTTTTTAAAAGTTTTGTAATTTCTAACAAATTTAAATTTTTAAAAATATTTATTATTCTATATATATTACGCATACCATTCTTGTATAATGCTTTGCGTAAATCATAATCATTAGATAAATAAGCCTCTTACATATAAATGTACATTATTTCATAAAACTATAATAAATTTAAAATATAATAAATTTACAAAAACACCAGTCCAACAACTTCGTGAATAATGCAGGCAGTAATAAAAATGAATAGGAGAAAAGTTTTTTGAGATTGTCTTGCTAAAACCTTCATTGATTTCTTGAATTTGAAACTTATTAAATTATCAAAAAATAGCCAATGGTTGTAAACGGCTGTTTTCATTACAGATTAAGATGCATACTCCAGAAGAGTTAGGGTAAGTTAAAAAATCGATCCAAAAGGCGGAAGAAATTTCCACCTTTACACATCGAAATTATTCTAGGTTGAGCTTCTTGAGCTTTGGACGAATTACAAAGTTACAATATCCCTGATTTGGGTTCCGAGCGTAATAGTCTTGGTGATATTCTTCTGCCACATAAAATGTAGGTGCTTCTACAATTTCCGTAACGACTGGTGAAGAGAGGCGTTTATTAAAATCTTGCTTCCATTTTTCAGCAATTGATTTTTGGGTTTCGTTTAAATACATAATCGTAGAACGGTACTGAGTTCCTATATCTGCACCTTGTCGATTTAGGGTAGTTGTATCATGACACTTTCCAAATATTTCAAGGATTTTGGTATAGGATAATACTTTCGTATTGAAAGTAATTCTGATTACTTCTGCATGCCCGGATTTGCCAGTGCAGATTTCCTTGTAGGTTGGATTTTTCGACTTACCTCCTGCATAACCTGAAACAACATCAGTCACCCCTCCGATTTTTTCGAAAACGGCTTCAGTACACCAGAAGCACCCGCCGCCAAGAATCGCAACTTCCTGTGCTTCCTCCAAGCTTGTGGTATTAATATCGGAAACTTCTTTAGACTTTACAGTAATCATGGTTATGAGAAACAGGAATAAATATTGTATCATATTATTTTTCATTAGCAAAAATTGGTTCCAGTAAGCCATTCATGACCCCTTGACAAAAGTAGTTTATCGGCAGAAATTGGACCCCAAGTTCCAGCTGCATAGCTTTCAAGACCCTTCGAGTTTTGATTCTGCCAATAATCCAGTACAGGCGATAGTAAACCCCACGATGTTTCAGCCTCATCTCCTCGAATAAAGAGTGTGCCATCACCATTCAATGCGTCAAGAATTAGTCTCTCATATGCTTCTGGTGTATTAGAACCAAAAGTTGTTTCATAACCAAAAGCCAATTGGATCGGCTGCAGTCGAGTTTCCAAACCTGGAGTCTTAGAGTTTAAATAAAGGGTGATTCCTTCATTGGGTTGAATTCGTATTACCAACAAATTAGGACTCAATGCATATTTAGAATCTTTTCCAAAGAGTATTTCAGGTGGTCTCTTAAATTGAACCACAATCTCACTGGCTTTCATCGCCAATCTTTTTCCAGACCGAAGATAAAAGGGCACACCTTTCCATCTCCAATTTTCCATTTGAAGGCATAGAGATGCATAGGTCTCTGTGATGGAGTTCTGAGGAATTCCCTCTTCCTGCAAATATCCAATTGCTTTTTCGCCATCAACTAGGCCTTGGGAATAAACTCCCCGAACAATTTCTGAATTATCCCCTGAGACAACTAAAGGCTTAAGAGCCTGCAGTGCTTTCACTTTTTCATTTCGAATTGATTCTGGATCAAGAGAAGATGGTGGTTCCATTGCAGTGAGCGCCAATAGTTGCATGACATGATTCTGGATCATATCTCTAAGAGCCCCACTTCGATCATAATATCCACCCCTGCTTTCAACACCTAAATTTTCGGACACCGTTATTTGAACGCTAGAGACATAATTTCTGTTCCAGATGGGTTCAAATATTGAATTAGCAAAACGCTGAACTAACAAGCTTTGTACCGTTTCCTTACCCAAATAATGGTCAATACGGAAAACCTGAGTCTCAGAAAATCTTCTATTAATAATCGCGTTTAGATCATTCGCACTAGCAAGATCCCGCCCGAATGGTTTTTCGATAATTACTTTGGATTCAACCTGCTTGTTATGGTGCCTTTTGGCCAATCCACTTTTTCCTAAATTTTCGAGAATAGGTTTAAATACAGTTGGTGGAGTCGAGATATAAAACAAACATTGAATCGCTTGATCTAGTTTTTTTTCAATAGAATCAATTTGAGCACTAAGTGAGTGAAAATCTTCTAAGTTATCATAGGAACCAGCATGGAAACTCACATTTTCTTCGAGTGATTTCCATGTCTGCTCAGAAATTTTTCGTCTTGAATGTTTCTCCGTAGACTCTTTGATGTAATTTCTAAATTCAATGTCTGTAATTTCCTTACGCCCATATCCAATCAGGTAACAATGATACGGAAGTAAAGAATCCATTGACAAATTTAAAATTGCGGGTCCAAGCTTCCTCGCAGTTAAATCTCCAGAGGCACCGAATATAACCACAATTGTAGGAGGTGTTGAATTGATTGAAGAAGGGGGTTCCATTAAAATTGATCTATTAATATTAAAAGGTGTTGAAAATGTAATTATGTCTTCAAAATGGCAATGTTTTCATGGTGAAAAGAATCTATTTTCTTATTCATTTTGGTAGGAATATCTACTTCAACCACATCCAAACGATGATTATTGAAATCTTTTTTCGATTCAAACAAATACAGCATGCAAGCCCTTCTCAATGATTTAAGCTTCTTCTTAGTCATCAAAGACTGCCACCCTGAAACCATTGTATCTACAGAGCGGGATCTCACTTCAACAAAAACTAAACTTTGACGGTCAACGCAAATTAAATCGATTTCCATTCTTCGATCAGAACAACTTCTCCAGTTTCGATGAATACATTTAAATCCTTTCTTTTTTAACATCTTAAGTGCTATCCACTCTCCAAAATCTCCTCTTGTTGAAGGTTTTAAAGGAATTTTTTGATTAAAAGCAAAGAGATACAGGAAGTATAAATCTCTCATTATTCTTTCAATTGATTTATCTCCATTCATGTTTTGGGTACCTGCCAGCCAGTTCTTTTTTTATCATGGGATAAGACTCATTCCAAAAACCTAAAATATCTGTAGTCCGCTGAGTTACTCGATTATTAGGAGCCAAGATTTCAACAACAATTGCACAGGTTCCGAACCCAACGGTTGGATGCACTTCAACATCATAAATCTCTTGAAGTTTAATTCTTAAACTGACCTCATTTTTGGAATATAAAAGTTTAATTTTACGATTATTTTTACCAAAAATAATATTGGTTGGTACAATTTTCTTCATCACATTGATCTTTTCCAAACCTAAGTAATCAGAAATTACTGGCATAACTTCAGCATTTTTGATCTCCTTCCAGCTATTTCTTCCGGAACAAATTTGTTCAATAATCAGTATCTTGTCCTCTTCATCCAGAGATTGAATATTGTAGTCTGGTAACATATTTTCCATGAATTTGAGCCGTTCTAAAAGTTGAAGTACTTCTTCATTCCAATTTTTTAAAACAAGTACTCCAGCGAGAATTTCATTTGCATAGGCAGAAGTAATATCATCCTTGCTTGGGTCGTATCCGTATTTCAGGTCTAATTTATGCATACCCAGTTTGAGATAGTTTTCTACCACTACTTTTCTTGTATTCTGGTCTAGAAAAGATCTTTTCTGAGTGGTTAATTTATTTGCCAAAATCTCAGTAATCCATTCTTCCCTTATTTCAGTAACCATATCCATTTGAAGTTGAATTTTATCCTTAAACATAATCTCCGTTGTAGATAAAGATAAAGCCCAATCAGAATTGCCAACACATGAAACCGGAGAAAGATATAAGTGTTTCCCCCTAGTATCTTCATATAATTTTCTTGCAGGACTCTTGAGACGAACTATTCGATTGGAATCAAGCTTGATCAAAATCTTCGATATTTTTTCATGAGGTATAACAGAAGGATTAAATTCTTTCTTAAAATAAGAGCATAATTGAAACGCGACTTTTTCAACTTCACGCATTCTACCTGCATGGATCCCATTTTTTTTACAAAAATCCGTACAAAAGTTACTTTTTTTAGCGTCATAATATGCTGCCATCATGATATCAAAATCAGATTTCCTAGATTTTGAATCTTTATCGTATGAACCAACATATTCTCGATTTACCGGATTTCTTCCCTCCGAAATAGACAAAATAAGGGCCAACTCAGAGAGACAGTCCTGACCTGCAGCTTGATATAAGGCTACACCAAGTTTGGGATGGAGTGGTATCTTGGATATTAGCCTTCCCGTCTCATTGACAACATCTTGATGATCAACAAGACCCAGTACTTGCAACTGTTTCCTAGCTTTGTCCCAGGATGCATTAGAAGGGCTTTCATACCATTCAAGTTTTTCTGGTTTTAATCCTCTGGATAATAGCGTAAGAAATAACTCGGAAAGATCTAAGCGGTGGATTTCTGCTTCAATAAATTTTGGTCTTTCTCGATGGTCCAATTCAGACCAAAGACGAATACAAACACCTGGAGATGTTCGACCGGCTCTCCCACTCCTTTGATCTGCAGAACTACGACAAATTTTTTCAGGGAGAAGAGTGTTTATTTCCCGGTTTGAATCAAAATTGAAAATTTTAGCGATTCCAGAATCGATTACAATACGAATTCCTGGTATGGTTAATGAAGTTTCAGCAATATTAGTAGCAACTACAATTTTTCTTGATTTTTTTGGCTCGATTACCATTTCCTGCTCTGACAAAGGCATATCTCCAAATAACCTATATACCAAGATACCCTTGGACCATTTTTGTTTTTGTATTTCGCGTACAATTTTTGAAATATTAGATGCTCCATCTGTAAAGATCAAAAGATCTCCCGGCCAATTTTTCATTACTCTTCTAGCTTCAGTTTCAACTTGCTTGAAGAGGCTCAGTTTAATGTCACGGGACTTATGAATTATTTCTACTGGGTAGGTTCTTCCGCTAATTGTAAGTCTCTTACAGTTGGGAAGAAAATTACTTATTTTATCAAGTTCAATTGTGGCAGAAGTAATTAAAATTTTAAGATCTTGTCTTTGATTCTGTTGAATTTTTTTTACCAGTGCGAGGGAGGCATCATTATTCAAAGATCTCTCGTGAAATTCGTCGAAGATAACCAACCCCACCCTAGACAACGATGAATCAGAAGCCAGAAGTCCTAACAAAATCCCATCGGTCACATATATGATTCTGCTATATTTCGAACTTTTGTTTTCAAAACGGATATGATACCCGACTTCTTCCCCGATTTCGGATCCCAATGCTTCTGAAAGAACTCTAGCCAATGAAATAGCGGCTATCCTTCTGGGCTGAACTACAAGTATTTGCCCACTACATAATTCTTTATCATTTATGCTCCAAGGGAGGCCGATTGATTTACCTGATCCAGTTGGAGCCTTTAAAGCAAAATTGTTTGTTTTGTTCCATGCAATTTCCAATGTATGAAATTCTTTACAAACTGGTAATTCTTTGAGTGGGATCACTCTTATTTAATAAACGACTAACTGCCTTTCATCAATATTGTAGAATAGGAGATCTCAACACATCAAATTAACTAAAATTACCTCCACTATTTCCTCTATTTCCTTATCAAATGATCGGGACAATACACAGAAACTAATTTTAATGCCCTTTAAAAAGTGCAGCGTAATCATTCAACATCCGAATTGCTGTTTGATCGCCTTTTTGAGCTGCTAGTGACAGCCATTGCTTCGCGGAAGAAACACTTTTACCAGTTCCTTTTCCAGTTAATTTCATTAGACCTATAAACCTACAAGCTTGAGGATTACCACTTTTAGCAAGCGGAAGAAAGAGCCCATACGCCTTTTCGTAGTTCTTAGTATGGCCTACCCCTGTGTAATATTTTCTTGCTTGGTTAAGAATACTTTCATCACTTATGTTTTTATCAGGCTCCTGCCGTGTATCTTGACTTTTGACGGATCGTAAATCTGGTGGGCTACCATTTCTTTTTATGAGATAATTGTTTGCGAGTTGATGCCCTTGCGAAGCGGCATCTTTGAGCAAAGACACTCCACGGTTAGTATTTTTAGGGATACCATCCCCTTCAAAAAGCATCAAACCAAGAGTATACTGAGCTTCTGAGAAATTCTGCCGTACCGCGACCTCGAGCCATTGGGATGCTTTAGCTGAGTCTTTTGGAACTCCGTCACCATTATAATACGCCATCGCAAGATTAAATCGAGCGGTGAGTGATTTCTTATTTACCGCTCGGGAGATGAGTGATATTCCTTTTCGATAATCTTGCTCCAAAAGATTGGGTAATCCTTTTAAGTAAAGAGTTCCAATTGTTGCCTGAGCCGGGGGATATCCCAACTTAGCCGATTTCTTAAAAAATTCTAAAGCCCTCCTGACATTTGTGGGGATTACTTGAAAATCAATCTCACCCATGCAGTACATGGCAACAGCATCCCCATCCGAGGCTTTACGTTGTAAAAGCAAAGCGGCATCTTGATAAAGCTGAGTAGCACCCTCAAAGTCTCCTCTCAAAATCGCAAGATTAGCAAGGTTGTATGCACCCAAAGGATGGCCTTTCGACCAAGACACCTGTGACCAGTCGCTCGCGAGTTTTAAATTTACCTCACAACCCGCCTCACCCGATCTCAGGTATATTCCAAGCAAGCCTTGATAATAAGGAGATCCAGCCTGTGCTTGAGTAATGATTGTATCATAAGTTAGCTTGGGATTCCAGATAGGTTCAGGAACTTTTTGCCCAACGAGAGTGATGATTAAGAAACTCTTAAGTAAACTGAGGTTCAAAGTTTTTTTTAAAGGATTAAAAAATGGGCCCAACATAAAATTCATAAAGCAAGTTTACCTACCAAAGCTTTCTCTTCCAAGCTTGAATAACCCGACTAAATTATGATTTGATACTCTCTTGTGATCTCATTAAAGGCAAATCGTATCATTGTTGTTCTGATCTTTATTAATTTCTTATCAAATATGATGGGAGGAAATCGATCTCACTCCCTTGCGGAAAGAAATCTTGCCAGAATTATTGATAAACAAATTGAATTTTTTCAGTACTCAAAAGAAGTGGCAAAATATGATGAAAGTGAACTTACTCGCAAAGCACAGGAAATTGTATCGTCCTTTGAGTCTCATCTTGCGGAAAATTCTAAAGATGTAAATGCCCTCATTCTTTTTGCCAAGTTTCTGCAAAATGTAGGCCAAGCAAACCGTGCTATTGATTATTATCTAGAAGCAGACCTCATCGACCCCAAACTCGCTGTAGTAAAACAGCAAATAGCAAACTATCTGATTGAAGAGGGTAGGACAGTAGATGCTTTTCCTTTTCTAATGATGACGGTAAAAATAGCTCCACAAGAAGCTACATATCATTTTCAAATAGGTAATTTCATCCATCTTTTTATGGATGAATTAATTAGTGCCAATATACTAAGTATTGATTCAGCCAGGTCTTTAATGAGTAATTCCTTTAAAGAAGCCTCAGTTCTTGCTCCTCAAACCTTTGAGTATTCTCTCCGATATGCACAGAGTTTTTTTGATAATCCAAACTCTAACAAAATGGATGCTCTCCAAGTTTGGGAATCTCTGCTGAAAAACTTTCCGGAGAGATCAACCGCAGAAATCGACTATGTAAATCTGTGTAAAGCACGAATCTTGATTGAATTAAACCAGAAGAAGGCGGCTAAAAGATTAATCCAAACCGTAACCACGAAAAATTTAACTAAATCAAAATTATCTTTGCTTAAACAAGCGGTTAAACAAAAAATGGAATCTTCCATTCCAAAGAAAGAAGTAAAACAGAACCCGGATTCTTTGAAGACAGGGTTTAGTTTTCCAACGGATGAACATATTTTCCGGATGCGGTCAGTTTCCCAAAGGCTTCAAGAAGAAAAACTACTCTCCGAATTAAAATTAGATGTCCTTAAAGCCCGATTAGATAATAGCGGTAATATCAAAGTTGAACTCTCTAAAAGATCAGGATACATGAATCATTCAAAACCCTGAACCTTAATTTTGCTCGATATCTGGAAGTGAAATAGTTTGATTTATTCCTTCAAAATACATTTATCAAGTTTTCTATAGCCTTGTTTGCGACAATTGCTATCAGGGGTTTAAAAAGATGTTATGAGATTTTTCCACTTTCCAACGCTGTTTTACTTACATCATCTTTATTGCT
>CESN01064668.1_pt1 | contig 11143 bp, 12 predicted proteins | sample 531181 | NCBI WGS metagenome assembly CESN01 (sample SAMEA2621990, study PRJEB7988) | marine metagenome | isolation source: saline water (ENVO:00002010), including
AGGACTTGCATTATGAACGTGGACGAAAATTTTATAAAGGAAGTTGGCATTCAATTTTGGAAATTGAACGATAATTTTCAATTTGAAAAGAATAAAATAAAAATTAATAAACATATAAATTTTTCTAAAGCAGAATCTGAATTTCTTTTTTCTATTTCTAAGGCCTTTGGACTAGATTTTGATGAAAAAGATTCATTAAAAATATATAAATTTTTGGCTAGTAATAATATTTTAAAAGATCCTAATCTAGATAAGCTTATGAAGGACCCAGATGCTAAAAGAAAAATTTGGTACGAAATCTCTTAATATTAAAAAAATGTCCTTCCATGACTTGCAAGGAGTTTATGATATTGAAAAGCTATCTAATCCTACACCTTGGAGTAAAACTAGCTTTTCTGATTGTTTAAGAGGGTTTTATCAAAATTTAATTGTTACCCTAGACAAAGAACAAGTAGCTTTTTGTATTATGACGATTAATTTTACTGAGTCTCACTTGCTTAATATTTCTGTACATCCAAATTACAGAAATCAAGGAATAGGAGAAATTTTATTAAAAGTCTCAGAAAAAAAAGCAATAAAGAAGGGTATAACAGATATTTTTTTGGAAGTGAGAGAATCAAATAAAAATGCTATTTCTTTTTACAAGAAAAATAAATATAGGTACGTTGGAATAAGAAAAAACTATTACAAGCTTAATTCCGGAAGGGAAGACGGTCTAATATTTACAAAACACTTAGAAATTAGCAAATTAAACAGTTTTTTCAATCAAATGACATATATGATTAAGAATATTTTCAGGATAAAAAGTTAAACGGAGTAAAAATGGAGTATAGAAAATTAGGAAATACAGATATAGACGTTAGCGTAATTTGTTTGGGCACCATGACATGGGGCCAACAAAATACCGAAGAGGAAGGGCACGAGCAAATGGATTATTCTGTTGATCAAGGAGTTAACTTTTTTGATACCGCGGAATTATATGCAATACCCCCAAAGAAGGAGACACAAGGCAGAACTGAAGAGATTATTGGAACATGGTTTAAAAAAAATAATAATAGAGACAAAATTATTTTGGCTACTAAAGTAGCAGGAAGAAGTGGCATGAAATGGTTCAGGGGTGGAGAAACAAGATTAGACAAAAAAAACATTGAACTGGCTATTGAAGGAAGTCTAAAAAGACTACAAACAGATTATGTTGATTTATATCAATTACATTGGCCGGATAGACCACTTAACATATTTGGTGGAGGTTTGGGTGCTTATAAACATTACGACCTAGAAAGTATTGAAATTTCCGAAACATTGGACGTCCTATCTGAAATTGTTAAAACAGGCAAAGTGAGACATATTGCTCTTTCAAACGAAACACCGTGGGGTCTTTCTGAATTTATTAACAAGTCAGAAACAAAAAACCTTCCTAGAGTTCAATCTGTTCAAAATGCATACAATTTATTGAACAGAACTTACGAATACGGAATGTCTGAATTTGCGCATAGATCTTCTGTTGGTTTGTTAGCTTATTCTCCATTGGCTCAAGGTTATTTGTCAGGCAAGTATTTAAATGGAGCTATGCCTGAGGGATCAAGAACCCAATTGTTTGGCAGAGGGCAAAGGTATGAAACACCAGCTGCTGAGAACTCAATTAAAGCATATGTTGATTACGCCAAAAAAATTGGGATGGATCCTTCTGTTATGGCAAATGCATTTGTGAACTCTAGAGAATTTGTCACGTCTAACATCATAGGAGCGACAACAATGGAGCAACTTAAGCTTGCAGTCGGAAGTTGGGAAGTAAAGTTATCAGAAGAGGATTTTAAAGAATTTGATATGATCCACTCAGCCTGTCCAAACCCTTGTCCCTAAATAAAAATAATACTTTTTAGAAGTTATTATGTGGATTTAATTTATGAAGATTTTTGAAGATAAAAAAAATTTATTGCACTTTAACAATTCGGATATTTATTGCTCTTGCAAAGAATTTTCAGATTTAACAGATTATGAATTAACATCGATAAAAAAGATAAAATCAGAAAATTTTAAGAAATCTAACGAAGAAAATTCATATCCTGTAAGTGTTTCTGATCACAGAAGCCATCATTTCTTAATTTTTCAAAACAGTAAATTGTTAGCATATTCAAGATTAGTTCCCCCAAGCTTTAATTTTAATAGATTAACTTTAGAAAGGTTTTGTGTTGCGAAAGATTATAGAAACAAAGGCATTTCAAAGATATTAATGGAATTGGTTTTTAAAAAAACTCAAAGTCTTTATCCTCAAGAGACTCTTAATTTGTTGTCCCTTGAAGATACAAAAAAATTCTATGAAAAGTTTGGCTTTTTTTCTAATTATTTAATTTTTGACGAAAATGGAAATTCACATCATCAAATGACAAAAAGCTTTAAGTAACTTATTTAAATGCGCTCTAAAATCTTAAGATGATCATTGAGCTTTTTGATTTTTTCATTTGCTTCCTTTAATTGCAGTTTTCTTTCTTTAATCAAGGGTTTAGGAGCATTTTTAATAAATTTTTTATTTTTTAATTGATTGTCGAGGCTTTGAATAGATCTTATGAGTTTTTCTAAATTTTTTTGACTTCTATTTTTTTCATCTTGAACATCAATTAAACCTTCTAGAGGTAAATAAATTTTCTCTTTTCCAATTAAAACTATCGCTGAAGGAGGAGCTTTTTTAGTCAACTCTAAAATTTCATTTACTCCTGCCATTTCATAAAGATAATTCTTATTTTTCTTTAAAAGCTTAAAAAGCAAACTTGATTTGCTAGCTGTAATATTGATTTGCTCCTTTTGAGGAATTAGCATTTCCGACCTTATATTTCTAATTCCAGTTATAGCTTCTTGCAAGATTATAATTTCAGAGAAATCTTTTGAAATTTTCGAAACTTTAGGAAATTTCTTTTGAGAAATACTTTTAAGTTCTGATTTATGAAGTGGTCTAAAATCCTGCCAAATTTCTTCTGTAATAAAAGGCATTATGGGATGAAGTAAGATTAAAGATTTTTCCATAAGATTAATTAAAGACGCTTTAATTTTATTTTTTTCCGATTCCTTAATTTCGGAACTATTTAATTTAATTTTGCAGAATTCAATATACCAATCACAAAATTTTTCCCAAAAGAAATCGTAGGCACTTTGAGTAGCTAAATCGAATCTATAAGATTCAATATATTCAGAGAAATCCTCAAGAGTTTTGTTAAATTCGTTATTGATCCACAGATCTTCTGAATTTCTAGATTCAACTGCATTATTATCAATACTCTGACACTGCATTTTTACAAATCTTGAAGCATTCCATAATTTATTACAAAAATTTCTATAACCTTCTAGTCTCTTAATATCAAAATTGATATCTCTGCTTCCTGAGGCCAAAGAACAAAAAGTAAATCTCATTGCATCAGTCCCATAAGAACCTATTCCATTTGGAAATTCTTTCTTAGTATTAGCTACTATTTTTGCCTTTTGCTTAGGATTCATTAAACCTGAGGTCCTTTTTTTTATTAATTCTTTTAGATCAATGCCATCAATAATATCTATAGGATCAATAATGTTTCCTTTTGATTTTGACATTTTTTGACCATCTCTATCCCTAACCAACCCATGAACGTAAACTTCTTTAAAAGGAACTTCGTTTAGAAATTTATTAGTAATCATAATCATTCTTGCAACCCAGAAGAAAATAATGTCAAACCCAGTAACTAAAACTGAAGTAGGGTGAAATTTTTTTAATCTCTTAGTTTTTTTAGGCCAACCTAAAGTAACAAATGTCCATAATTGAGAAGAAAACCACGTATCCAAAACATCTTGATCTTGGGTAAGTTCAATTTTTTTAGATAACCCATATTTTTTTCTTATTTCTGAAACACTTTTACCAACATAGATATTTTTATCTTTGTCATACCATGCTGGAATTCTATGACCCCACCATAGCTGTCTTGATATACACCAATCTTTGATTTCGTTCATCCAAGAAAAATAAGTATTTTCCCAATTTTCAGGTATCAGTTTTATCTGCTTATTTTTAACTAATTTTTTTGCCTCCAAAGCCATTTCATTGGATTTCAAATACCATTGTTCAGTAAGAAAGGGCTCAAGTATTACTCCAGTTCTATCACTTTTAGGGATAGTAATTCTATGATCTTTTTCTTTAATAAGATTTCCGGATGACTTTAAATCTATTAATATTTTTTTTCTTGCTTCAACCATGGTCAAAGATTGATATTTTTTTGGAACACTTGAATTTAAAGTTCCATCCGAATTCATAATATTAATTAAAGGAAGATTGTTTTTTTTACCTATTTCAAAATCATTAAAGTCGTGTCCTGGAGTAATTTTTAAGCAACCAGTTCCAAATTCTATATCAACGTATGAATCTCCAATAATTGGTATTTCTCTTTTGATCAAAGGAATAATAGCTTTTCTTCCAATGAATTTTTTATATCTTTGATCTTCGGGATTTACTGCAATTGCGACGTCACCTAACATTGTTTCAGGTCTTGTGGTTGCAATGACCAGATTTCCTAAATCAGTGTTGTATGAAATTTCCCATATTTTTCCTTTTTCTTCAGTAGAGATTACTTCCAAATCAGAAAGGGCGGTTTGTAATTTTATATCCCAATTAGCAAGTCTAAATCCTTTATAGATTAGGCCTTCGTCATAAAGGGAACAGAATACCTCTGTGACTGCCTCATTAAAATCCTCATTCATTGTAAATTTCTCATTCTCCCAATCTAATGAGGCACCAAGTCTTCTTAGTTGCTTTGTTATGGTTGAGCCAGATTGTTTTTTCCATTTCCATATTTCTTTTTCAAATTTCTTTCTGCCCAGAGACTCTTTAGTTTTACCTTCTTTTTCAAGATTTCTTTCAACAACTATTTGAGTTGCAATTCCAGCATGATCAGTTCCCACTTGCCAGAGGACATCAAACCCTTTTGATCTTTTAAACCTTGCTAAAACATCCATAAGAGTATTCTGAAAGCCATGACCCATATGAAGACTTCCAGTTACATTAGGAGGGGGAATCATGATGCAGAAGGGCTCTTTATTAGAGTTTTCTTCGGGAGAAAATAATTTGTTAGCTTCCCAAAAGCTGTACCATTTCTTTTCTATTTTTTTTGGTTCGAAAGCACCTTTCATTTAATCAATATAAGTTGGTTTGATTCCGTCTTCCAAACATTTTTTAAAACTCAATCTTGCTTTTTCTTGAAGAATAGATTCATCCATGATAACCATTTGGTAAGCTTCTTGAAATTCTAGATAATTTGATGGAAGTTGTGGATTAAGATTTACTAAAGAGTCATATTCTCTATTTGATTTAATGCCTGGATAAGAAATTTCAACTTTACATTCTTTGCTTTTTTTATCATTAACTAGCCGATGAGGAATGAATAAACTTTTTGGAATTTTCCAAAGAAGATCATTAACATTATGAGCTTGATTTGCATCTGCACATCTAAAATTAATAGTTTTTAAGTCATTATCTTTTATAGATTTTAAATATAACTTTCCTACTAGCTGACAAGCAAAATGCATGGCATCATTCTCTGACTGACCTGCAGTAAGAAAGTCTATTTTTTTCATATTTATTTTTGGCTCAATAAATATTCTGTTAGTAACGGAACTGGTCTACCACTTGATTTTTTTCCTACTTTTCCTCCATAAGCTGTCCCAGCAATATCTAAATGAGCCCAATTATACTTTTTTGTGAATCTTGAAAGGAAACATGCTGCAGTGATAGCTCCTGCTCTTCCTCCTATATTAGCAATATCAGCATATTTACTATCCAAAGCTCCTTGATAAGAATCCCACAAAGGAAGTTGCCAAGCCCTATCGCAACTAGCTATACCACAATCTAAAATTTTATCAGCTAACAATTGGTCGTTTGATAACAAACCAGTAGCTTCATGTCCTAAAGCTACAACACAAGCCCCAGTTAACGTAGCAATGTCGATAACGCTTGCAGGATTAAATCTTTCTACATACGTCAAGGCATCACAAAGGACTAATCTTCCCTCAGCGTCTGTATTAAGAACTTCAACTGTTTGACCAGACAAAGTTTTTACTACGTCACCCGGTTTGGTCGCAGTGCTACTTGGCATATTTTCCGCCGCAGCAATTACGCCAATTATATTTGACTTAGGTTTTATCTCGGCGATTGCCCTCATAGTTCCCACAACGCTAGCAGAGCCAGTCATATCATATTTCATTTCATCCATCGCTGGACTTGGTTTGATGCTTATACCCCCAGTATCAAAAGTAATACCTTTGCCAACTATAATATTAGGCTTTTTAGTTTTAGCAGCTCCAGAATATTCCATAATAATGAATTTAGATTCTTGCGCGCTTCCATTACCTACAGACAAAAGACAGTCCATACCAATTTTTTTCATTTCTTTTTCGCCAAGTATCTTGGTTTTTATAATAGGAAAAGATTTAGATAATTTTTTTGCTTGAGAGGCTAGATAACTTGGAGTACAAATATTTGCTGGTGTATTTGCTAGATCTCTAGAAGTATTCATTCCAACGGCAGTAATATGACCAACTTTCAATGCTTTTGATAATGCAGGTAATTTTTTTCTTTCGGCTGTTTTAAGAATAATTACTTTAGATAAAGTATTCTTTGGCTGATTCTTTTTTCCTTTAAAAAAATATTTGTAACAATTTGATTCTAAAGCTCTGGCTAAAATTTTATAATTCCATTCTTCAGATCTATTCTTAACTAGAATATTTGGAATGAATACATGCACATTTTTTGCTTTAGATTGAATTGCAGCATTTGCAATTGATTGAGAAAATGCAAGGAATTCTTGTTCATTAATTTCCTTATTTTCTTTGCCACAGCCAATAAAATAAACCTTTTCAGAATTAATGCCCTCCAAATTTGGCAAATATACTTTATTGCCTAAAGAGCCCGATAACTCTTCACGAGAAATTAACTTCTTTAAAACTCCTTTAGATTTTTTGTCAAAAATCTCAGTTATAGCGCTCAATTTCTTGGATTCATAAGATCCTAAAATCAGAGTTTCATTTTTTAATTTAGTGAGATCATTTAATTTAATTTCAGATAAAGAAATATTAATTAATTTTTTCATTTTTACTCCTTATAAGTTTTTATATAGTTTTTATGAGTTAAAATCATTGTGAAAACTCATTATGCCAAAAATTATAGTTTTATATATTTTAAAACAAGTAACTAAGACAATTTTTTTTACTTTTTTAATTCTCTTTGGGATTCTTTTTCTAAATGAGTCAATCCAGTTTTTGGAAAAAGCCTCCAGAGGTGAGCTTTATCCCAGTCTTTTACTTTTAGTTTTAATCTATAGCTTACCAACTATTTTAGAAGTTTCTATTCCCATTTCAGTTTTTTTGGGCGTCTTGATTTCAATATACAATTTGAATAAATCTAATGAGTTATCCTTTATTTACCAATTAGGAATGAGTCAAAAAGACTTAACTTTGGTTAGTTTAATTCCCGCCTTTCTTTGTTCTTTTTTTATATTTTTTAATTCTTTTTATTTTGTTCCACAATCAAGTGAAAAACTTTCATTCCTATCCGAAGCGCAATCCTTCTCTGACAAATTTAAACTTATGGGAGAAGGAAAAATTAATACTTTTCCGGAACTTGGTGGAATTTTATTTGCCAAAGAAGCATCCGATAGAGGTTTTAAAGATGTTTTTGCTAATTTTAAAAATGAAAATTTAGATTTCATTTTAAATTCAAAAGAAGTCTTAGGCTCTTCGCAAGATGAAAACACAAATAAATTAATTTTTGAAAGAGGAAATTTATCTATCCCTTCTAAAAATGGAGCAGTAGATCTTGAATTTAATGAGCTATTTATTTTATTTGATAAGAAGCAAAAAAAAGCAAATGACAATATAGAAAAGATGACTTTAGATATTTTGGTTTTGGAAGAAAAAAATGAAATATTTTATACGGAATTCTTAACGCGTTTTTCTTTAAGTTTTATGTTAATAGTCAGCACCTTATTCGCTATCCCTCTCAGTTTAAGGATGGCAAATATAGGTAGATTTTCAATGATTTTATCTGGTTTGGTAATTTTTTTATCATATTACGGTTTAGTAGAAGGACAAAAAGTAATAACTATTGAAAGCTCATTATCTTCTTTTCAGATATTCTTTTTCTTGCATTTAGTCTTTCTCATAATTTGGCTTTTATTTTTTAGTTTAGAGAAATATAGGTTTGAATTAAGTACCTTATTAGTAATAAGAAACTCCAAAAAGACTTTTATTCAAATATTTCTTTTAACGTTGTTAGTCTTTTTTTTAATAAATATTTTATATTTAAATTTTTAAATGAATTATCTCTTTAGCGGAATACTTGGAAAATCTTTCTTGATTCAATCAATCAAAACTTTTTTGATAGTTTTTTTTATATTATTTTCCCTGGATTTTTTATTACAAATAATCTCTGAAATAGAAGACTTAAACAAAAATTATAGTTTCTTTTCTGCTCTCAATTATTTGGCTTTAATAATTGTTGGAAGATTTTGCGAAATTTTGGCTCTTTGTTGTGTCGTATCATCTGTTCTAACTTTTGGGCTGCTTTCAGACTCAGGAGAATTAACTGCAGCAAGGGTTTTGGGTATGTCTCTATTTTCAATTGTGATTAATATCTTAAAGCCTATAGTTTTTTTTCTTTTACTGAGTCTTTTTTTACTGGAATTTGTTACTCCTAATCTAGAAAAGAAAGCTTTATATACCAAATATGGAAATACAGCAGTTTTTGAAGATACAAATTGGGTAGTTAAAAATGATAGTTTTGCAAAATTTAAAATTGACGAAGAGTTTCTAGAAGATGTCACTTTCTATCGCTTTGATCAAGAAAAAAATCTTGAAGAAATAATTATTTCTGAAAAAGTTACAGTTTCTAATGAAGGTTGGAAATTTATTAATCCAAAAAATATTAAAAATAATTCAAATTTAACAACATATATTTGGGAAGAAGGTCCAGAATATGGATTTAAAGAAAAATTAGGCAGAAAGGAAATGTCACTAAGTCAAATTTACAAAATACTTGGTGATGCAGGCCCTAAAAGAGAAAAAAATTTAATCTCTTATGAATTTTGGAAAAAATTATTTGAACCCATTTCTGCTATTTCAGTTATTGTTTTTGCATTAGCAATTTCTTTCAGATATTTTGGATTTAATAAAAACTTAGAAAGGCTTTTGTTCGGAGTTCTAACTGCATATGGATTTAATTTATTTCTTAAAGTCTTTGGAAACATAGCAATTATTAACGGCTTCTCGCCCGGATTAGCAATAGTTTTTCCTTCTTTGTTTCTGCTTGCTATTGGTCTAATTATGCTGAGAGATCAATAAATTCTTAATAGCTTTGTTTTTGAAAAATAATCTCCTAATGTTTTTCTTTCTCTATTAAAGATTATGAAAGCAAAATTAGAAAGAAATAAAAGAGAAAAAAACAAAGATAAGAAGCACCTATAAATCATCCTTAAAATAGAAATCTTTTTATGCTCAGAAGAAAAAAGCTTAATCTTCCAGACTTGCATCCCCAATGTTTGACCATTATTAAATTTCCAAAAATAACAGTAAAATAAAAAAATAAAAAAAATAAAAGAAAACTGCAGAAATAATTTTTCAACCTGGCTCTCAAGAGCGCTTCCATTTAAATAAGTAATTAGAATTACGTAACTCATGTATATTCCTATTATTAGAATACTGTCATAAAGAAGAGCTAATAGCCTTCTTAATAAGCTTGCTCTTATTTCTGTGTCAGAATTACTCATAAACTTTAATTTTAAATGCTTTATTAAATATGAAATTTGTTCAGATGAGAATTATTTTGGGCTACTTAGGATTCTTACCTTTCGCTTTTTTTACTATTTTACCAATGATATTTGGAGAAAGTGTGGCTTTCTGGTCTTTAAAAATTCTTTCAATTTATGGAGGCATTATTTTGTCTTTCTTAGCTGGAATGACTTGGGGCTGGCAACAAAAAGATACTTCTAAACTTGATTTACAAATTGGTATTATCTTTTCCCTTACTGGCTTTTTGATAATTCTCTTAACTGAGCACTTTCTGATTTATGCAATGATAATAAATTTTTTATCTTTTCCGTTATTTTATCTTTTTGAAAAAAGAAGGAATCTTTTTTTTAGAGATGAAAATTATGAAAAATTAAGACTCTATCTAACTGGCGGAGTAATTGGATGTTTTTTATTTGGATTTCTAAACTTCTTCTAATCGTTAGAATGTAATTCTTCATTTAGTTCTGCAACTTTCTTATTGGGCCTGCACTGAATAGAACCTGTTAAAGAATTCCTTATAAACAAAAGGTCACTTTGCGATGAAAATTCTGATGCTTTAATAGTTTTGGAAATTTCTCCATTACCATCAATCACCTCTACTTTTGATGAAGCTGTTAAATATAGTCCTGCCTCAATAGTGCATCGATCTCCTAAAGGAATTCCTAGACCAGAGTTAGCTCCTAACAAGCAGTTTCTTCCTAAAGAAATTTTTACGTCATTGCCTCCAGACAAAGTTCCCATTGTCGAAGCTCCACCACCAATGTCTGTTTTATCACCAATCACTACCCCTTGGGAAATTCTTCCCTCTATCATCGCTTCACCTAGTGATCCCGCATTAAAGTTTACAAAACCTTCATGCATTACTGTTGTTCCTGATCCTAGATATGCGCCCAATCTAACTCTATTTGCATCAGCAATTCTTACATCAGGCAAAGTTACGTAATCTGTCATACGAGGAAATTTATCAACACAATGCACATATATATTTTTCTTTTCTTTTTTGGCTTTTAATTGTGCTTTTTTAAAGTCTTCCACTGAGAAAGGACCATCAGAGGACCAAACAACATTTTTTAAAATCCCAAAAATGCCTTCTAAGTCAGTTTCGTTTGGCTTTACCAGTCGATAAGAAAGCAAGTGAAGTTTGAGATATGCTTCTGGAATAGAAGAGGGTGCTTCACTATCACTAACAATAACTTTTTCAAAAACACCGTCTGAATTATCTAAGTCATTAGACGAAATATTTTTTTCAGAAAAAAACATTTCGAGCCATTCACCATCGCTACTTTTTGTTCCTATTCCAAGACCAGTCCAAGTATTATTCATTTTTTAAAACCATTTTTATGCT
>CESN01015928.1_pt1 | contig 10973 bp, 9 predicted proteins | sample 531181 | NCBI WGS metagenome assembly CESN01 (sample SAMEA2621990, study PRJEB7988) | marine metagenome | isolation source: saline water (ENVO:00002010), including
GAATAGAATGTAAGGCCAAAAAATAAAAGATTATGATACTTAGGAAAAAACGCATACTTAGAATAAAGAATATTTGGGAGTAGCTTGCAAGCCTACGAGCGTAAATGTGACTCAATCGCAGAAGGCCACTTTATCTATGCGATGGTAGAATTTTAGATATAATATCCTCAAACTCTTAATCAGCTACTTCCGCCGAGTGTTCTGAGCACTAATCCCAAGTGCCATCAGATTGGCGGCGCGCCCATTGCTTACCATCCTCACCAAGCGCTATAAGGTGTATCCAGCCGTTTTCGACGAGATTTCGGACGTGGTCCTGGCGCTCTAGGATATCGTCAAGTATCTTCGTTTCGGCTGCGATACAAGCGTGAAGGCGAAGTGGTTCGTGGATGAGCTTTTTGCCATCGTGCAGCGACTGTAAAGACAAACCAGGTCGTAGATCGTATTCATTACCAAGCGCTACTCCGACGCCGCCGACTACGTTGTGGATCGATTTGTGACCGCTACCGAAATGCGCATTATCGGTCGAGGATCCGAAGTATTGCAAGTTGATCCAACTACCGACGACCATGGGACCAGCGATGACGCTTTCGAGGACGGTTCCTGTGGGGTCGCTCTTGGCGGAATATTCGTGGAGGAAAGCGCGGCTCTGGAGATTGGCCTCAGCTGTCCATGCGCGGGGCGCGATGATAAAGGCAGCGTTACCTGCGAGCGCCCACTCAGGACGGACCTGCGACCAATCACGACTACGCGAGCGGACAGCAGATAAAATATCACTTTGCTTGGCGGCTTCACTGAATCGAGCGAAACGCTCCGTGGCACAAAGCAGGCTAGCTTGGTCGAGCGATACAGTCAGTTGTTCGATCAGTCTCGCGTCGGCAGCTTCATAGTCGAAGAGAGAGACCTCGTCGGTTGTAGTATTGTGAAGACCACCAATAAATACAGTATCAGAAGGAATCAAAATGCCGCGTTCTGACAGTTCGGTGCGGACATCGGTTTGATTGAGCAGGGCAGCGGCAAGACGGGCATTCGCATCACCAGCGTGACCGCCACAAGCGCCGCAATCCAGACCAGAGGCGTAGGGATTATTCTTAGTCGCACTACCATGCCCACAGAAGAGGACTATGTGGGCGAAGTTTTCCAATAGACCGAGGCCTTTTAAGATATCTTCAGCCAAACTCACACGTTCCGCAATCGACAGTTTATCCAAAAATCCAGGTGCGCCTTTATCATGGCTGGATTTCGCATAGAGTGCAAAAGCGTCTTTAACTAGCTCTACTCCGTAACTGAGACCAATTGTCTCGACAAAAGTGAAGCAGGAAGAAGCGGCTTCCTTAAAGCGCTTCCAAGTGCGTTTGCTCTCGCGTGCATCGACGCGTCGAAGAACAAGTTGATCAAACTCAGAAACTTTAATCCCTGACTTGCTTTCGCAACTGCGTAAAGGTGGCACCATGAGCACAGGGCAGCGCGCTTCCGAGTCACCGAGACCGGGTATTCTGTGTTCGATTGGCAAGCCGAAGAAACCAGCGAATCCAAAAGTTTGAATTTTCATACCAGTCGACTCGAGCGAGCGGCGGAAAACTTCGGAGCGTACATCGATACAGAAGATCGCCTGCACCTTGGGCCTCTGAGAGGCGGCCTCGCTTTTGGCTTTAGACGCAATTTCGCCGCGGAGTTTTTGCTCAAAGACGTGCTCCATTGCCGACTGCCAGACGAGGCGTTGTGCTAGATCAATTGGTAGCACAAGCAAGCCATCTTCTGAAGGGTCCTCCATCAAGTTACGCTGCCAACCCAAGACGAGGTCTTTATTTTCCGAATGGTTCGCATAAAGCGCCATATCGTAACTGAGTAAAATGGCTAGAAGTTGAAGCAAGGAATCTCCAGACTCACCACGGATCTCAAGCTCGCGATCCTTGTAGCGGAGGTGTCCTGCCCAGCCAGGTAGTGTTAGCATGTTGCGGTAGAGAAGCGACTCGATGCGGTCATATGGCATTTGGAGTGCCTCAATGGCTTGATCAATCACGGCATACGGATCGTCAGGCAGTCGGGCTACGAACTTGCGAAAACCAGACAGCCCATTCAGTTCTGGGTTACGATCGATCTGTGCGGCGGCTTTCCATCCTGCAAAGAGACTCATATCCTTCCATGGAAACTTCCAAGAAGATTGTCCCTCGTCGTCGTAAGCGGCGACCCACTTGGCCACTTCCTCACGAATCAAATGCTGCCACTGTGTGCCTTCACGCGAATCAAGATACGCACTAAAGGAGCAAGTTTGGTAAAGCGAATCAGTACCTTTTGGGGATTCAGCGAGCAGCGCCACTAAATTCTCAGCGGTAAGTGCTTGATTAGCAAATTCGAAGCTCTCAATGAGTTCAGGAGAGGCGATTGCGACGACAGCGCGAAGATTCTCTAATCCGATCTCGCCTGATTCAAACTTGCCCTTAAACCAAGCAATCGGCATAACCAAATCTGATCCTTGTACACACTTGTGCGCCTGAGCAGTGCGGGCAAAGTTCTGGTCAGCAAAACCAATGAAAGGATTGACCGCGACAAAGTGCGAGAGGGGCCAAAGCGGTGCGATTTTTGAACTAGCTGAATCGATCTGATTCGAAAGTGCGTGTGACATTGCGTTTTCAGAGTTGTCGATAATACGAGATTAGATGAAAGGTCTAGCGCTTGCTAGGCATCAGGCCGATGGCACGAGCTAGACGATTAGCCAAGGTATTCATATAAAAACCATTGAGCGCATGGACATAGAGGCGGCGCTTGTAAGCGACTGTTAAAAATCCAGGCTCACCGTCTTGGAAGCGAATTGAAGTAACCAAGAAACCAAGTAACAGCACCGCAATAATCGTTTCGAAGACTGGCGTAACAGGTACTTTTGCAGGCACCGCAGAGGAGAGCATCATCTCAGCTAACATAGTGAGTAAGTAGTAGAGCGCGGCAATACTGCCAGCGACCCCTGTAGTAGCGGCGAAGGCGATACCAGTTTGGCTTCGAAGCATTGCTGTCCAAAGAAGCTGCGTGAGCGCCATCACTACCACCATACTGAGCACCAGCATGCCCGGTTTATCAGATGGGCTGACATTGAAAGAAATACTTAGGCCAACTACGATGGCGAAAGAGACGCCAATCGCTAACCAAATACGACTCGGCTTTAACTTCGCGTAATGCGGCTTCGCGTTGAGCTTTTTTGCTGTTTCGACGGCAGACCCGCATGAAAGGAAGGCGTGTCCTTTGTAGAGCGAGTGCGCAACCAAATGGAGCACCGCAAGATGGAAGGCACCCAGACCGCATTGCAAAAGCATAAAACCCATCTGCGCGATGGTGGAGTAAGCGAGTGCACGCTTCACACTAGTTTGAGAGAGCATGACCATTGAAGCATAGACTGCAGTAATGGCACCGACGATCGCCAGCACGTGAAGGGCACCCGGAGTGTGCACAAGCACAGGACTCATACGAACCACCAAGTAGCCGCCGCCATTGATAATACCCGCGTGCATGAGCGCGGACACAGGTGTTGGTGCGCCCATCGTGTCGGGCAGCCAAGTATGAAAGGGGAACTGAGCCGATTTAAGGATCGCGCCAAAAATAATCAACCAGCCGATCCAAGCGTGGTTACCAAGCAAGCTACCCTCGAACCTTACCGCCTCAAAGATATGGCCGAGGTCTTGCACTCCGTAGATCGTATAGATTCCCGAAAAGGCTACGATCAGGCAAAGGTCTCCCACCCGATTAAAGAGCGACTTTTTACGCGATGAAAGAAGCGTGCCCAAACGATCAGGGAAATAAATTAGTAGTTTGTGTAATCCTAAACTGGTAGCGATCCAAGCTAGGACGAATTGGACAAGCCCAGGTGCAAGGACCATGGCAATGACCGCCCCAAGTGTGACGCACTTCCATTTAAAGAAGTGCCCCTGCTTTTCATCTCCTGCGAGATAGTTTTTCGAGAAGCGCAAAATAATGGCTCCCATAAAGCAGACTAATAAGAGGATGATCGCAGAAAGCGCATCGAGGCGAATTCCTATCCAATGGGCACTTGTGATAGTCGCCTCGACAGGACTTTTTGCGAATAACACCCATAGCGCGGTGGCAACTGTAGCACAGGCTACACTCACCCAAGCAATGCCCTCAGCTAAACGGCCAGCAGCGAGTGCTCGGGCATTGAGCCACTTAGAAGTAAGCACAACCCACAAGAGCGATACGGGTGCAATCCACAGTACAAGACTGCTGATAATTATATCCATAAAGCTATTATAACAAATTTTCTTGAATTTATCCAATATAAGTAAATTATACTTTCATTCTATTTAATAAATATATATGAATAAGCTTAACTACCATCATCTTCGATATTTTCATGCAATTGTTCGCGAGGGCACTCTCACGCGCGCAGCGGAAAGCCTCCATGTTTCCCAGTCGGCTTTGAGCATCCAGCTAAAAAAACTTGAAGAAGACCTCGAATGCGCCCTCTTTGACCGCCAGCACAAGACACTGTCATTAACGGAAGAGGGTAAAATGGTACTCGATTACGCTGAAACGATCTTTCGTACGGGTGATGAAATGCTCGCCACCCTTCAAAACCAAAATAGGCGATATCGTGATACACTCCGTGTTGGCGCTGTTTCAACACTTTCTAAAAATTTCCAGCTCAGTTTTTTAAAGGAAGCCCTAGACGACCAAGCCATCGAAGTCGTGATTCACTCTGGCAGCCTGCAGAATTTGATGACACAACTGAAAGCGCACACGGTCGACCTCGTGCTCTCGAATAACCCCGTGCTGCGGGACAACGAATCAAACATACACTGTCAACTACTGGCCGAACAACCAGTCAGCCTCGTCGCTCCGCCTTCTTTTAGAAAGCACCGGAAGTTTAAATTCCCAAGCGACTTAAGAGATATTCCAATGATACTACCCAGCTTGGAAAGTAATATCCGCGCAAGCTTCGACTTAATCATGGAGCGCGAAGGCATTCGGCCACTCATCGCAGCCGAAGTAGATGCCATGGCCATGCTTCGACTAATCGCCCGCGAGACAGAGGCCATCACTCTAGTCCCACCAGTCGTAGTACAAGACGAGCTCAAGAACGATCGCCTAGTCGAACTCTATCAAATCCCTGAGATCCGCGAAAACTTCTATGCGATCACTGCGTCACGGCGCTACCCAAACCCTTATTTGGAAAAACTGCTTAAAAAGTAAAACGATAACCTCAATGACATAAATAGACATCGTAACGATTACTCTTACCTTCCAACTTATAATTAGGCTCCAGGCCTGCTAGATATGGCGCTATTCGAGGGCGCTTAACGACAACGCGTCTCTGCGCGCATTCTTGGGCTATTTGCAAAAGCAAGTTAGCGTCGGAATCTTTGGCGATCAACTGATGAAAAACCTGCATTTCTTTTTTCACTCGGGCACTCTTTGTCCGCTGGGGAAACATGGGGTCAAGATAAACGACTTCTGGCTTTTTGGCATCTTCAATCGTTTGCATGTATTTAGCCGCGTCAGACCCAACAAGCGCCATTCTTTTGAGTATTGAGACAAGCGATTGGTCGTTTTCGCTACCCCACTCATGTGCAAGGCGAAGTCCATCCGTGAGCAAAGCGTGTACTTCCGGCACGCGCTCTGTCATAGTAACAGGACAACCTAAGCTGGCTAGCACGAAGGCGTCGCCTCCGAGACCTGCAGTCGCATCGAATACTTTTGGTGCTGTAGTAGAATTTAGGCCTACTGCTTTGGCAATCATTTGACCTTTTCCGCCCCCTCTCTGACGACGATAATTTACTCTAGCACTACAAAAGTTGGCACGAACACTCAGCAGATTATCTACGTCGACTTGCGCGAGCGAGAGACCTTGCTTGGAGAGTAAAAATACAAAGCTCGGTTCGCTGTGATTAGCTCCTGTCAGGGAGCATACGAATGCTTCGATCTCGCGCGGCTTTGCAAATGCTAAGTGCGAACCGTCAACAATTGGTATTGAAAATTGATCAGCGAGAAACTGCGCTTGAACCTTTTTTGCCGGGCAAAAGAAGACTAGTAATGAGGCTTTCAAATATCTAGGACTTGCCCATTAAATCTGTGTAGAAAATGTTACGTAATAATTGATGGCGTGACTTACACGCTAGTCGAGCGCGATGTTAGTGAGTCACCCTGAGGTCCGTTAGTAGACCCGACAAATTTGTAAGCCACTAAATCATAACCGACATCAAGCAGGTGATACGATTTTGCTTTTGCACGTGAACCGCCACACAACTTAGCAAAAGAATATTAACGAAAGTTGTGTAGGTTTCCATGCTTACAAATTGGCGATTATCGGATTTATCAAAAAGGTTGCGAATTCAAACGCAAGGGACTTAATGAACCAATGAATTTCATGCAAAAATGGGGTGATTTTCTGGTACCCAAAGAAGGCTTCCATTACAACGATTTTTGGCAAGTTTTAATCGTGCTAATGCTCCTTTGGCTATGCGCTCGTGTCTTTGGAAAAAAATACAAGGTCTCGGATACTGGCGATCTCACCCCCAAAGACTGGATTAAACAAAACCTTGGCTTCATTACGCACTGGTTTGCGCTACTCATAATCTATTTTGTATTTAAATTACTGATCAAATTAGAAGTGCCAGTCATACGCTTTTTTACTTATATCGGGGGCGCATGGATACTGATTGGTTTGGGTAGCAGTTTATTAAAAAAACGCTTTTGGGCGCAATCTGTTGCTGCAACAGCATATATAATAAGTGGATTTTTTGGACTAGCGCTAGTCGAAGACAGCATCGCTTTGCTAAGTGGGTTAAGTTTCAAATTGGGAAGTCATTCACTTTCCGCTTGGACAATTCTAGCCGGCATACTCGCCTTCGCCCTAACCCTTTGGATCGGCCTTGCCCTAGCTCGGATCGCTGAAAGTCAGATCCAACTGATCCCTCGATTGAGTCCTTCACTCAAGGTGCTCATCTCAAAGATCGTGAGAATTATACTCATCACGGTGGCGGTGGTAACAGCGATCGGATCTATCGGAATTGATCTATCCGCTTTCGCATTTCTGGGTGGCGCCATCGGTATCGGCCTCGGCTTTGGTCTCCAGAAAGTAGTTTCTAATTTTGTTAGCGGCATCATTCTGCTAATGGATAATTCGATCAAACCTGGCGACGTCATCGAGATCGAGGGCACCTATGGATGGATTAATAATTTACGCGCTCGCTATGCCTCAGTCATCACTCGCGATGGCACTGAGCATCTCATACCAAACGAGGATCTCATCACGCAAAAAGTCATAAACTGGTCTTTCACCGACGACTTAGTCCGCGTGCGAGTACCTATTGGAGTATCTTACAATGCCGACCCGCACCATTGCATCCGACTCATCCTAGCGGTCGCAGCTTCCACCAAGCGTGTATTAAAAACTCCCGCACCAAATTGTCTGCTACTTGGCTTTGGAGATAGTTCAATCGACCTAGAGCTTCGCATGTGGATTGCAGATCCTTCCAACGGCGTTGGTGCGGTTCGTAGCGAGTTATTGCTTAAGGTTTGGGATACTTTTAAAGAAAATAATATCGAGATTCCTTACCCACAAAGAGATCTCCACATCCGTTCAAGCGAGATACTCCACGTGAAACGAGATAACCCCGACCCAGAATAAACAGATAATGGCAGCTGTTAAGAAAGCCCGCCTAGACGAACTTCTTGTCGCTAAAGGATTAGCCGACACGCGCTCGCAAGCAAAAGCCCTGATCCTTGCGGGCAAGGTTAAAATTGGCACCCACCGTCTCGACAAGCCTGGGCAAAGCTTGAACGCGGACAGCGAAGTCACCGTCGAGTCGCCACCGCGTTTCGTGAGCCGTGGTGGTGAAAAGCTGGAAGGCTTTCTAGATCATTTCGAAATAACAATGGAAGGGACACATGTCCTTGATGTGGGGGCTTCGACTGGCGGCTTTACTGATTGCTCTCTGCAACGCGGAGCCATCAACGCAACTTGCGTCGACGTTGGTCGCGCGCAGATGCACAATAAGCTGATCCAAAATGACCGAGTGACTAACATTGAGAAGACCAATGCCCGCCACTTGAAGCTAGGCGACCTACCCTACGACGCCTACCCCCGAATCGTAATGGACTTATCCTTTATTTCGCTAACCAAAGTATTACCAGCCGTCTGGCAATTCCTCGAGCCCAACGGCTATTTAATTGCACTTGTCAAACCTCAGTTTGAGGCTGAAAAGCACGAAGTCGACGCCGGTCGTGGCGTGATTCGCGACAAAACGATTCATAATCGTGTCCTTGCCCAAGTAAAGGATTTTGCCCTCGAGCAGTTGCCATGCGCAGTGCTCCTCGGCACAATGGAATCGCCAATTAAAGGTACAGACGGCAACCGCGAGTTTCTCCTCGGCCTCAGGCGCGGCGACCACAGGCCGCACTCATAGCAACTAGGCCAAGTAAGAAGGAAAAAATCGCCGGCTCTGGCACTGCTAGGGGAGCGGTCATGAGGGCAGAGATTTCATCACTGTACTCTGCAATTCTAACTGCAAAGTTGAGATCCGCGGTATTATCTGAAGCAAAATTCGAGCTACCATTGGTGCTAACCGCCACAATTGTGCCCGCAAGAAACCATTGGTCCACACCATCCTTGATAAACAGGCCTGAACCAGAGTCATAGAGCGTGGCGGCTGCTTCATTGGAGGTGGCATCGGAATCGGAAGCAGTATAGATTGATTGAAATTCATAATTAAGCCCCCCGTTCGTATAAGTAAAGATGGTGGCCCCCTCAAATACATTGACGCCCCAGCGCTTTTCACTGGTGGAAGAATCACCCCAAGCCCAAGGATTAGATGTATCGTTAGAACTGTGCCCAGAGCCCCAGCCAATATGAGTAGCTGCGCCGAAGCTAGCCTCTTGGCCTTTCGCAAACTCCGGAAAAAGATTAACCCCGCTAGTGCCTGGGTTGATTGTAATCTGGAAAACTTTTAAATCGACTACATCTGCACCGCTCATCACTTGAACCGAACTACCACTAGCAATTTCATAGGTAGAACTGCCATCAAAACTGACATATCCTTGCGCTAGACTTACGTGATTGGCAGTCAACATGTAGCCGCCCCCGACGTGTATTGCACTTCCGCTAGTTCTGTGCGTACCTGAGGAGTTTGTCACAGAGGCCACCTCGTCCCAAGGTGCGCCGCTACCTGGATTCGTCGTATTCACCAAGTTGCCACCCCCCACTAAGATGATAGCGTGCGAGGAATGCACAAACCCGATTGCAATCGCGCAAGTAGCGGCTAGTAAAGAGCGGATCATTAGGATAAGATAAGATTTTAGGTGATCGGGTCAAATTCGAATATGAGTTTTAAAATCAAAAAAGAAGCAGTTTGGGGAGAACTTTCACTTTGACAGAACGTGCTTAAATAATTCTAAATGTACATATATGGACAACACTCCTTACCAAAAATTGCTAACACCCGTGCATCACATCATCGGTCTAATTCTTACTTTTCTAGTATTCATATTGATGTCAATTTTGCTCGTACCGTTTACCTTCTCGACCAATGCTTTGATCGCACAAGGCCAAGCTTGTCTGACTGCAACCCCAATCACTGCTGTATTCTGGTTCGCATACAACATGTTCATGGTGGTGCTGCTCGACCAAAAAAAGCAAAAAAAATAAGCAGATATTAGATTTTACTAAATCATTTGCAGGCCGCCCGTTAAGGACGGCTTTTTTCTTGGACATATTCCATTTAGTCTCTTTGCCACCGTGAAATCATTGCGCAATATTCTTAATTACCGCTTCTGCAGCCCCAAGGCTTTTGTGCGAGTGCCTCTACAGCAAAAGCAGTTAGATCCAGAGATGCGGGTAATTTGGCAAAAAATCTACCTAACTAACTAGCGCTTAAGCAGAGCACGTAACTGCCCTATTCATCATCCCAGTCTTCTAGTTCATCTTCGCGCTTCTTTTCCACCCTCATACCAACCCAGATCGCAAGTTCGTAGAGACCATACATGAAACCAGTTACAAGCGGCAAGGATACAAAATCGCCGCCCGGAGTCATGAATGCAGCAAAGACCATCAGTCCAACAAAAACTGCCCTGCGAATGTCTTGAAGCTTCTGGACAGCTATGACGCCAAGGTAGACGAGTATTACAATTATTAATGGAAACTGAAAAAATGCACCCGTAGCCAAAGAAAACCATACGACCATGCTATAATAATCAGAAGCCGCCCAAAAGAGGTCGAAATCGAAGAACATATTTAGCCGTACTGAAAACGACAGAGTGAGCGGGAGAATTACGAAAAATGCAAAAGACACTCCGGTTAAAAAAAGTAAGAAAGCTGCAAAGCAGGCAGGCCTAACGACTTTTCGCTCCTTATCCGTCAGCCCCGGAGCCACGAAGGCAGCTAGGAAGTAAAGCACGAAGGGCATTGAAAGCGTTAAGCCGGATAAAAATGCAATCTGAATAAACACTGAAATCACACCCATTGGTCGATAGGTGATCAGGTTTTCATCTGCCATCTCAGCCGAACCATAGGCAGTCACAATCGGCATCTTTAGAAATGTAGCAATATCCCCAATGAATAAGGTAGCCAGAACAATGCCCGTGGCAAAAGCCAATAAGCTTCGCCCTACGGTCCAACGGAAGTCTTCCAAGTGCTCAAGAAAGCTCATGCCTACAGCTTCGGAGTCATTCAGCTCTTCAACTTCGTCATCATCGTTTTGGTAATCCGTCATCTCAAAAAGAATTCCTATTCAATTTTTAGGTGATCGGGCAAACTCCAATCTAAAAATTAACAATATTTCAAAAAAATGAACTCCCACAAGGTCGGTCACCAGAATCCTTACAAAGCTCCTGCCTAATCAATTGACAGACAGCATTAAATGGCTTTGCTACGACCTTTTCCAACACGTCGCCGCCCATTGGTGGTGAAATTACCTCAACTCGATCCACCAGAAAGATCGTAATCTTATGCCAGCTAAAAAAGCAAAAAAAGC